>JAANMV010000570.1_pt1 | contig 45421 bp, 35 predicted proteins | sample 7279661 | NCBI WGS metagenome assembly JAANMV01 (sample SAMN14094540, study PRJNA606508) | bioreactor metagenome | isolation source: A lab-scale SPAN reactor treating ammonium-rich wastewater day 121 | place: Ireland: Galway | collected 2017-05-16
GGCCTGGCTGGAGTGCCAAAGGGGGTAGGGATCGGGATCGCCCAGGACTTCCCAGTTGAGGATGGCGGCGGTGAAGTTGCGGGGGAGGAGGAAATCGTTGACCAGACCGGTGAAGGAGATCGGTTGGGGGATGGCGCGCACGCCGATGCGGGCCAAATCCGCGGCGATGGCCTGATTGAGCAGGATGGAGTGGGGGGCGTCGTCGCTGAGGAGGATGAATTCGAGATCGACGCCCTGCCGTTCGCGCACGCCATCGCCATTCAGGTCGCGCCAGCCCGCTTCGGCCAGCAATTCATCCGCCGCCTCCAGATCAGAGGCATAGCGGGGGATGGTGGGGTCGTGCGCCCAGGCGCCGGGGGGGATGGGGCTATCGGCGAGGACGCCGACGCCGGGAATGACTAGATCGAGCAAGCGCTGGCGGTCGATGCCGTGGGCCAGGGCCTGCCGCACCTGCGGGTCGGCCAGGAAGGGGGCGTTGGCGGCGTTGAGGTTGAAGAGGATGAGGGTGTAGCCGGGCAGGGGGGAGGTAAAAAGCTGGAGGTTGGGCAGGGATTCGGCCTGGCTGATGTATTCGGGCAGGATGCGGCGCACGCCCTGCACTTCTCCCACCTCTGCCGCGGCGAGGATGCTGGGGTAGTCGGGGAAGAAGCGAAATTCCAGGGCGTCGAGGAAGGGGGGCGAGGCAAAAGCCCGCGGATTAGGTTCCAACCGTACATGGCGGCTGTCCAATTCGATCACGCGGAAGGGGCCGCTGCCGATCGGCTGGGTGTTGAGTTGGGCCTGCGTCAGGTCGCGGGCGCGATAGCGCTGCCAATAATGTTTGGGCAGCACGCCAAACCAGCGGATGGTGGTGTAATCGGGAAAGGGGGCGTACGGTTCAGAGAGCTGGAAGAGGAGGGTGCGATCGTCTAGCTTTTGGGCAATGACCGCGCGCCAAAGGGTGGCCAGATCGGGCAGCACGGGCAGGTCAGGGTCCTGCATCAATTCGACGGTGAAGAGTACGTCGTCGGCGGTGACGCGCAGGCCATCGTGCCAGCGGGCATCGCTGCGCAGGGTGAAGGTGAAGACATCGCTGGCGGGGCTGGCCTCCCAGCGTTCGGCCAGATCAGGCTGCAAGTCGCCCTGCTCATCCCATTTGAGCAGGCCGTTGTACACCAACGCGCACAGATCCCGGTCAACCTCGTTATGTTGGCAGAGCACCGGGTTGATGTATTGGGGGTTGCCCACCACCCCTTCCACAAAAACGCCCCCGCGGGCGGGGACGTCTTCTGTGGTGTAGGTATAGGCCGCGTAGCTGAGGAGGGCGACAATGAGGAGCAGGCCGAGGAGGGCCAGCACCGCCTGCCAACGGATATGACGGCTCACAGCAGGTCTGCGGCGGCGAGAATGCGTGGAGAGAGGGCGTTAGCCGGCGACACGCACGGCCACGATGGCCAGGATGAAGAAGAGGGCGGAAATGCCGATGGTGACCTGGTAGAGGGTTTTTTCCAGGCCGCGGCGGGTGCGCTGGACGGTGGTATCGCTACCGAACATGCTGCCGGCGCCGCTGTTTTGGGTCTGCATCATCACCAGCGCGGAGATGAGGATGCCGAGGATGATCTGAGAGATGTAAATGATGGTTTCCAAGGGTATCTTTTGCCTCCAAGAGAATGGAGTGGGGATTATAGCATCAGGCCGGAAGGAACCCCAAACTGTTCAGCATCCGCGCCGCCCCCTCCCCGCCGGGAAGTAACATCCGCGGCATTCACCTCATCTGTATGGACGATGGACGATGGACGGGTCAAGCCATCGTCCATCGTCCATCGTCCATCCTCTACCCGTCCATCTCCCCTCTCTCCCACAACCCTGCCATGTCCTTTCTGAAGAATCTGTTCGGCGGCCGTCAAGAGGCCGTTTCCCTTCCCTCCCATCCCGTCCCCGCCAGCGGGGAGCCGATCCACGTCAGCGATGCCGATTTCGAGCGCGTGATCATGCAAGCCGACCGCCCGGCCATCGTCGATCTGTGGGCGGATTGGTGCGGGCCTTGCCATCGCCTGGCCCCTACCATCGCCCAACTCGCCGCCGCCTATGGCGACCGGGTGATCGTGGCCAAGCTGGACGTGGACGAAAACCCCCGCAGCGCCGCCCGCTTCGATGTCATGGGCATCCCCACCGTGCTCTTCATCGCCAACGGCGCGGTCGTCGACCGATTGGTGGGCGTGCAAAGATACGAAGCCTTTGCCAACCGCATCGAGCACCTGTTGACTGCGGAACCAGCATGAAGCAACCCTGGTGGTGGCCCTGGCGCCGCGTGCCTGAGATGACGCCAGAGGCGCTGCACGCGGCCCTGCAAACAGGCCAGCCGCTGCAACTGGTGGATGTGCGCACGCGAGCCGAACATGCCCGCGGGCACATCCCCGGCGCCCGCCCCAGCCCGATCCACGCCTTTCGCCAGGCGTGGCCGGCGCTGGCGCTGGATCCGGCCCGTCCGGTCATCCTGATCTGCCTGAGTGCGCACCGTTCGGTTCCGGCCACGCGGCTGCTGCTGGCGCGGGGGTTCGATGCGCGCCAACTGGCCGGGGGCATGCTGGCCTGGAAAGGGCAAGGTCTGCCCACAGAAACCGGCCCCTGATCCTGGGCTAAAACGCAGAGGATGCGCCGCGGATGGGGATCGGCGGCGATCTCTGGTATACTGGCGCGCCTGTTCGATCTCGAACGCTCATGACTTGAGCGCTCTGCCGTTGAGACCCCGCCATGCCCCTTTCTACTGCTCCAGAGACGCGCGCCCTGATCGGCGAACGCTGCCAAATCCAACCACAGGCCGTTGTCGGCCTGGTCTACCGGCCCGATTGTGGGCCAGCCCGCCTGGGAGATGAGGCGATCGTGCGGGCGTTCACCCTCATCTACGGCGATGTAACCATTGGCCGCGGCTTCCGCAGCGGCCACCACGCCCTGATCCGTGAACACACCACCATCGGCGATTGGGTGCTGGTGGGCACCAGCGTGATCATCGATGGGCATGTGCAGATCGGCGATTATGTCAGTCTGCAGGGCCGCGTCTACGTGCCCACGCACACCACCATCGGGCAGTATGTCTTCATCGGGCCGGGCGCGGTGCTGACCAATGACAAATACCCCCTGCGCCGGCGTTCCTCCTACCAGCCCCAAGGCCCCACCCTGGCCGATCATGTCACCATCGGCGCCAATGCCACGGTGTTGCCGGGCGTGCACATCGGCGAAGGCGCGGTGGTGGCCGCGGGCAGCGTGGTCACGGCAGATGTGCCGGCCTGGAGCCTGGCCGTGGGCGCGCCGGCGCGCATCCGCGCCCTGCCCGCGTCCCTAAAAGAGCCTAACCAACCGATCTTCGGCCCCGCCCGCGTCCCTAAAAGAGCCTAACCAACCAATGCCCGGCCCCGCCCGCGTCCCTAAAAGAGCCTAACCAACCAATGTCCGGCCCCGCCAGGGCTAAGACGCCGCCCGGACAACGGCCTTGCAGAATTGTCATACGCTGCTTTTGCTTTTTTCACTTTGAATTCATGCGCCCATGCTACAATGGGACAGTATTCAGTATTCAGTATTCAGTGGTCAGTATTCAGTCACTGACCAGCGACCACTGATCACTGAATACTGACCACTGAATACTGAATACTGAATACTGACCACTGACCACTGACCACTGACCACTGAACCATGAGCAACACCATTCGCGCCGGCGTCATTGGCGTGGGGGCTATGGGCGGCAACCACGCCCGTGTCTATGCCCGCATGCCCCACAGCACCCTGGTGGCTGTAGCCGATACCGACGCCGACCAGCTCAACCGCGTGGCCCGCACCTACCGCGCCCACGAATACAGCGACTACCGCCACATGCTCGACCAAGAAGCCCTGGATGTAGTCAGCATTGCCCTGCCCACCCACCTGCACTACGCGGCCGCGCTGGAAACCATGCAACGGGGCATCCACACCTTTGTGGAAAAGCCCCTGGCCGAATCGGTAGCCACTGCCCGGGCCATGATCGATGCCAGCCATCGCTATGGCGTCATTTTGGGTGTAGGGCACATCGAGCGCTACAACCCGGCAGTGATCGCGCTGAAAGAACGCCTGGACAGCGGCCAATTGGGCAAAGTATTCCAGATCCACGCCCGCCGGCTAGGCCCCTTTCCCCCGCGCATCAAAGATGTGGGCGTGGTCTTCGATCTGGCCACGCACGAACTGAACATCATGGAATATCTGGCCGGCACCGGCATCCGCAGCATCGCCGCGGAGGTGAATCGCAACCTGCAAAACCAGCACGAGGACCTCGTCGCCGGCCTGCTGCGCTTCGAGAATGATGTGGTGGGCGTGCTCGACATCAACTGGCTCACCCCCACCAAGATCCGCCAGATCTCGATCTTGGGCGAGCGGGGCATGTTCCTGATCAACTATCTGACGCAGGAATTGTGGTTCTATGAAAATCGCTCGGCCCACGACCGCTGGGAGGGGCTGGCCACCGTAGGCGTCAGCGAGGGCAGCGTCATCAAATACGAGATCGAGCGGGTGGAGCCACTGCGGGCCGAATTGGAAGCCTTCATCGACGCGGCCCAGCATGGCTACAACGGCCTGGTCAACGGCGAAGAGGGCCTGCGCGCCGTGTATCTGGCCGAGCAACTGCTGCGGGCCAGCCGGGAGCGGCGGGTGATTGCCTTGCCGCCCTACACGCCTGTGCCCGCACTCCACCCGGCGGCCCAACGGCTGCCTGTCAGGCCGCTGACCGCGGCTGTGCCGGTCGAAGGCTGAACGGCCAGGATGGGATCTGCCATGCGACTGCTGATCATCCTCGGCGCCGGGGGGCACACCAAGCAGATGCTGCGCCTGGTGGAACTGCTAGGCCCCGGGTATGACTACCATTACGTCATCGCCGATTATGACGATCTCTCCGAGCACAAAATCGTGCAGCCGGGAAGGGTACATCGCATCTTACAGCCACGGGAGAAAGTACGAGGGGAGACCGACTCGTTGCCCAGGGTGCTGCGCAAACTGCCGGTGGCCCTCAGTCAGGCCTGGCGCATCCTCAGCGCCGCCCGGCCAGATGCCGTGATCGGGGCCGGCCCCAGTTTGCAGATCCCCATCGCCCTCGCCGCCCGGCTGCGGCGCGTCCCCGTCATCTTCATCGAGACAGCCTCCCGCGTCGAGTCTCTCTCCCTCACCGGCCGGCTGATCTACCGTTACCGGCTGGCCGACCGTTTCTACGTCCAGTGGGAACAGCCCTTGCAGCGCTACCCGCGGGCGCGTTACGCCGGGCGGCTGCTGTGAGATAGAAGCAGCCGTGCTCTCTTTTTTCTCTGCATCGCCTTTTTTCATGATCTTTTGCACAGTCGGCACCACCGATTTCGATCCCCTTGTCCAGGCCCTGGATGCACTGGCGCCCACGCTGGCGGAGCCTGTCCTCTTTCAGATCGGGCAGGGCGCGTACCTGCCGCAGCACGGAGAATGGTTTCGCTTCCAGCCGAGCCTTGACGCCCATTTCCAGCAAGCCTCGCTGGTCGTCGCCCATGGGGGGTTCGGCACCACCATCGAGGTGCTGCGCTGGCACAAACCGTTGATCAGCGTGCTCAATCCTGATCGGTACGATGGCCATCAGGAAGAGATCTTGCGCCGCTTTGCCGCGGATGGGCACCTCATCCCCTGTTTCGACCTGGCCGACCTGCCGGCAGCGCTGGCGCGCGCCCGCGATGCCCATTTCATCCCCTACCAGCCGCCGCAGACCACCCTGCCACAGGAGATCCGCGGCTTCCTCGATCAGATCGCCCGACGCCGAGCGTAAGGGGCTACACAAAAAGCGCGCATCTTTTGCCCTGGGATGGCGCTGTGGTAAGATGGCGTGCTCCATTCCCCCCCCGCCCTGACAGACGACCGGACGGCAAGGTGAAAATTCTGTCATCTCGCCGGCCGGTCTTGTTCATTCAAAATTCACGTCCTACCCCTACAATACTTCACCAAGGTGTGAGCGTGGGAAGTACGCGTCTGATCGGCCACATCCATGACCGTGGCCCGGCGTTCCCGCCATCACGCCCCCATAAACATCCCCGCATGGAGGTGTCACACATCATGCACCGGAAGGTTCTCCTTCTCCTCGTCGCCAGCTTGCTTGTGCTGGTGGCTGTTGGTGGGCCCGCGGCCCTGGCCGAATCGCCACTTGAGCATACTGCGGCCCTGCAAACCGGCGACGAGCCCCTCGCCCCCCCGCCCCCCCCTGAACTCGATGCTGCCGGTCTCAGCCCCGATCGCGTCTACCCCGCGTCGGGAACGCCCGGTTTTTACATCGAATCAGGGCGCTTCAACATCCTCGGCCCTGCCGACGCCTACCACGCCACCGGCACTTTCGCTTTCTGGGCCTGGGCGCAACTGAACCCGGTCAAGGGCGGTTACAATTTCAGCGAGCTTGATGCCTGGATCCAGGCCGCTGCCGACCAGGGATATCAAGAGGTGGGCATCGCCATCTACACCTACATCAGCCGCTTCACCACCTGCCCGCTGCAGGGCATCGATCCGACCCCGGCCTGGGTGCGGAGTGGCCCCAACGGCGTGTTGGAAACCTTCACCACCGGCGACAACGGCAAAAATGATGACGCCGTCCTGGTCTCTGATGTCCCAGACTCGCGCAACTCGGCCGGCTGCGTCAACTTCAATGGCCCCTGGTACCTGCCCGACTACATCGACCCCTATTACAAGTCGAGCTACAACAGCTTTATCATCGCCCTGGCCGATCACTTGCTCTCCTCGCCGCACCGAGAGCGCATCGGCTGGGTGGCCATCGGCATGGGGCGCGACGGCGAAAACAAGGCCGCCGATGACATGGATGACGCCAGCCTGCAAGCAAACGGGCTGACGCAGACCGCCTGGCTCAACTTCGCGTTCAGCACCATCGACATGTACCGCGGCGCGTTTTATGATGGCGCCGGCTTCCCACGCATCCAGTTGATCACGCAGAACGCGCCCTTCTACCTCTCGTCCACAGAGCGCCGCGAGATCGCCAACTACGCGGCATCGCGACGGGTGGGCGTTTCCATCAACAACATCACCTCCGACTTCAACTTCACCGAATCGTGCGGCAGCACCAACCCCAGCGTGCGCTGCACCGGCATGTATGATCAGGCCCGGCAATACAATTCCGTCATCCCCATCAGTCTGGAAAGCTACGATTACATGATGGGCACGCCGAATGAGTTCTACTGGTCCATGGCCCGCGCCCTCGATGTACACGCCGACTACATCCGGCTCTCCCACTTCTGGCAAACGCAGACCAACGACATCAACCTCACCACCGCCGAATGGACGCGTAAATACCTGGGCAAAGGCTTCGAATCGGGCCAGCAACAGCCGCCCAGCCTGTGGAGCCGGGCCCGCGAACACAAAAACCCCTGTTTCCTCAACTACGCCGTGGAATGGAACTGCAACTGGTGGCCCACCAGCGGCAATTTCGAGTTCTACCTGGCCCAATTGCATCTGGCCAAGCAGGGCGGGATCACCATCCCCGTCACCGATGACAACCGCGTGGTCATGACCGGCTGGAACCACAGCGAATCGGATGTGGTGAACAAGCGCTGGCACTACAACACCAGCCCCTTCGATCAGAACCTCTACGAGGCCGGCCTCTATCGCCTTTCTCATGCCAACGGCGTGCAGATCGAGGTCAACCCCGGCTGGGTTGCCCGCCGCAGCGACCAGGCCACGGGGCATTCCAAGTTCATCTACGATGCCGCCGACGCCTATTTCGCCCGCTCGCAGCCCCCGGCCGAGAGCACCTTCAAGGTGGTGATCACCGTCACCTACCTGGACGTGGGCAACGATGAATGGCTGCTGGTGTACGACTCGGTCAGCGGGCCCAAGGCGGCCCAGGTCTTTGCCATCAATGATTTCGATGTGCGCCTGGCCCTGGCGGTCGATCCCTTCCTGCCCAGCACCGGCAAACTGCAAACGCCGGTCAACTACATCAAGAAGACCAACTCTGGCAAATGGAAAATTGCCACCTTCACCATCGATGATGGCAACTTCAACAACAACCTGTTGGCCGAGGCCCGCGCCGATTTCTACATCGAGAGCAAAAACCGCCAGGGCGAGTTGGATGGCAATGAATACATCCACCATGTCGATATCCGCAAGGTGGAGGAATTCGTGGAAGTGACCCCCACGCCCACGCCCACCAAAACGCCGACGCCCACCACCATCCCTACCCACACCCCCACCCCCACCGTCACCCCCACGCCTACGGTCACGCCCACGGCCACGCCCTCGGTTGGCATTGTCAACGGTTTTGCCTGGGCCGATGCCAACAGCAACAGCCAGCGCGATGCCGGCGAAGGCCTGGCCGGCGCGGTGCTGACACTGAAAACGCTGGGCGGAACGGTGCTGAACACCGCCACCACCCCGGCGGACGGCAGCTACAGCTTCAGCGGGCTAGATCCGAACAGCTACCTGCTGGAAGAAACCGCGCCGCCAGGATATGGCCCGGCCCTGCCCCCCGGCAACATCATCGTCGTAGCAGTGCAGGCGAACACCACCTTCACCTGGAACTTCCAGCACCCGGTAGCCCCGGTTGCCACCCACACCCCCACGCCTACGCCCACCCTCACCCCCACGGCCACCCTCACCCCCACGCCCACTCACACCCCTACGGCCACTTCTACCCTCACCCCCACGGTCACCGCCACCCTCACCGCCACACCCACGCTGGCGCTGACCGAAGAGATCTACCTGCCGCTGCTCTGGCGCGCGGCGACCACCGGCGACTGATCCCTGCCGCCGCCGGCCTGTCTGTGCTGACACGGACAGGCCGGCGGCTTCTTTCGTTCCTTGACTGGCTGTGCCCATCTTGCTGCGGCGTCTGCGGCCGGCGGCGCTGATCTTTGGCCTGTTCCTGTTCAGCGCCCTGCCCCTGATCACCGGCGACGACTTTGCCGGCGCTCACCCCCTCGCCTCTTCCACACCCCAGCCCGCGTTCTGCGGCGGCGCCTATTGGGGGGACACCAGCAGCGGCAGCAACGAGATCGACCTCTATCCCTGCCGCCCCACCTGGCCCGAAACCGGCCCCGAACAGCGCTACCTGCTGCAAACCACCCTCACCCAGCCCCTCACCCTCACTCTCAGCCACGCCGCCGGCAGCGATCTCGACCTTTTTCTGCTGGAAAACGGAGATCTGGCAACCTGTCACGCCGCCGACGCCACCCTTTCCCTCGCTGCCCTGCCTCCCGGCGATCACACGATCATCGTCGACGGCTTCAATGGCAGCCAAGGCCCCTATCTGCTGCAGGTGGATTGCCGCGAAGCGCCCCTGGCCACCGCCACGCCCACACCCACGCCCCTGCCCACGGCCACACCTCTGCCCACCGCCACACCCACCCCCGCGCCCCCGCCCACCCGCACGCCCACCCCCGCCCGCCTCACCTTCTTCAGCTATCTGCCCCAGCAACATCAGGGCTTTCCCCCGCCCACCCCGCAGCCCCGCACCCTGGTGCTGCAACCTGGCAGCGCCGGCTATGAGGGGGTGCGCGATAGCTCGATCGACGCTTGGGCGATTTCAGAAAATTATGCTAATTTAGATAGATTGTTGCTGCGCCAGCCCGACATCATGGCCCCGATCCTGCACTTCGACCTCAGCCCCCTGCCCGCGCAGGCGCACATTGTCGAAGCCAAACTGGGCTTGTGGACGCTCAGCCAGAGCAACCCCAATCCTGCCGATGTCGGGCTGTACGCCCTCAACCGCCCCTGGGACAGCGCCGCCGTGACCTGGCTCTACGCCCAGCCGCAGGTTTTTTGGGCCGTCCCCGGCGCCAATGGCCTCCCCGCCGACCGCAGCGCCGCCCCTACCAGCCAGCAACCGGTCGACACGATCGCCCGCTGGTATGAGTGGGATCTCAGCCTCCTGGCCCAAGAGTGGCTGCAACACCCCGCCAGCAACCATGGCCTGTTGCTCAAGGCCTTTTCCCCCGCACGTGTCCAGTATGCCTTTGCTTCCGCCCAGTATCACAACCCTGCTGCCCGCCCCCGCCTGACCCTCCGCTACTGGACGCCCTCGCCCACTCCCTGAGTCCCTCCTTTCCCGCCCCCGCATCTACCAAGGAATGACGCAGACATGATCAACAGCAAGTCTCACATCATCAGCCCCGTCCTTCGCCCCGCCATGCACACCCAGATCGCCAATCCGGAGCAGGTCACGCCGGTGGTATCGCCGGCCCCCACCTCACCGGGGTATCGGCTGGGCAAACGGGCCTTTGATCTGATCTTCGTCACCCTCGCGTTGCTGCTGCTCTCGCCCCTGATGCTGCTGATCTACCTCGCCATCAAGTTGGAAGATGGCGGCCCGGCCATCATCACACAGCGCCGGGTGGGATTGGGCGGCCGCGCGTACCATTTCTACAAGTTCCGCTCGATGACGGTGGATGTGGATCATTCCTTCGCCCACCGCGAGTTTGCGCAACAGGTGATCCGCGGGGAGATCACCAAAGGCCCCAGCAGCAATGGCGGCCTGCTCAAGCCTACGAACGAGGGCCGCGTCATCACCCGCGTGGGCCGCATCTTGCGCAAGACCAGCCTGGACGAACTGCCGCAGTTGTTCAATATCATTTTGGGCGATATGAGTCTGGTGGGGCCGCGGCCTTCCATCGACTACGAAGCCGAAGTCTATTACGATTGGTACCTGCCCCGGCTGTCTGTGCTGCCCGGCATCACCGGCCTGGCTCAGATCAATGGCCGCAGCAGCATTCCCTTCCCCGAAATCGTGCGCTGGGACCTGCGCTACATCGCCGAGCGCTCCCTCTGGCTTGATCTCAAGATCGTGATCAAGACCCTGCCGGTGGTGGTGGGGATGCGGAACACGGCCTGAACCGGCAGACGCGGCAGCGCATCCCCGGCGTATGCCGCTCAACCTGTCTCGATCACCAGGGTGGGGGCGGAGAGAGTCGCGTCGGGCGGGGGGAGGGGCGCATCCTCCTCGCTGACCATCATGAAGCCCAACGTCACCGCGCCCAGGCGCAGACGGTCGCCATTGCGCAGGGGCTGGCGCTGCACCGCCGTCTCATTGACAAACACGCCGTTGGCGCTGGCCAGATCATAGAGAACGAATTGCCCCTGCTCCAGCCGCACGCGGGCATGCTGGCGTGACACGGTGGCATCTGCCAGCACGATGTCGTTGTAGCCCCCCTCGCGGCCCACATGCGTGAGCGCGGTCAGGGCGTGGGCGTGGCCGGCGAGCGGCCCATCCATCACCACCAGCCAGGCCAGGGGCGGCGCGATTTTCTGCTCGCCGGTCAGGGTCAGGGTCGCTTCCTCCTGCGGGGCCGCCCGGTCTAGCCGCGGGGGCGTGATCGGCCTGGGGCTGGCAGGGGGGGCCGCGGCTGCGCCCTCTGGCGGCGACAGGGGATCGACCTGCGGCGCCTCGTCCACCGCCGCGCCGGCGCGCACCCCCACACCAAAAGCATAGAGGATGAGGGAGAGCAGCCCCATTCCCGCGGCCAACAGGCCCAGATAGGCTAACAGCACCGGCGTTTCTCCCAGGCGATGGATCAACCCCGGTTGCAGGCTGAGCACCGCGCCTGGCGTGACCACGATCGCCGCGATCAAAGAGAGCACCCGCCAGAAAATGGCATCGACCTGCTGTTGCTGGCTATCGAAGAAGATCCACAGTGTGGAGACGCTGGCAACCGCCAGGGCGATGGCCACACCCCACCGGTACCATTCGGCGGCAAAGTGCAGGGGGTTGGCAAAGAGCAGATCGATCATGCGCTGGGGATCAAAGTTGTTTGAAGACGAAGGGAACCGGCCCCAGGTGGATGCGATCATCATCGTGCAGTTCCCGCTGCACCACGCGCTCGCCATTGATGTAGACGCCGCCGGCGCTGGCCAGATCCTGCACGCAGAAACGGTAGCCCTGCCCGCCCGCTTCGGCATAGAAACGGGCGTGGACGCGGGAAAGGGCGGGGTGTTCGATGGCGATGTCATTCTCCGCGGCCTGGCCCACACGAACGCCGGTCGGGTCGAGGGGATAGAGGCGCCCGCGTGGCGGGCCGGCCAATGCCACCAGCCAGGCAAATCCTGGGCGGGGGGGCAGCACCAACGTGGGATCGGTCAGGGGGGCGGCAGAAGTCATGGGGGATGCAGGCGCGCGCCGCCCGATCAGGCGGCGGTGAACAGCAGGGTGGTGGCGCCCAGACGCACTTCATCCCCCTCGGTCAGGAGATGCTGGTGCACAGGCTGGTCATTGACAAAACTGCCGTTGGTGCTGCCCAGGTCTTCGAGCAGGAAGCCGGCGGGGGTGGGCTGGATGCGGGCGTGCCGGCCACTGACGGCGGGATCGTCGAGCAGGGCGTCGACGCGGAAGGGATCGCGGCCCAAGACCACCGGTTGGTGCGCGGATAGTTCGATCTGCCGGCCCAATTGCTGGCCCTGCCGCACGATCAGGCGGGCCGCGGGGGCCACGGGGTGGGGGCGCGGCTGCGAGGCGAGGGTGGGCGCTTCATTTTCGGGGGCAAGGGGCAGCCGGCGCGGGGGCGGAGGCACCAGCGCCGGCGGGGCCGCGGGGGACGGAGCCGCGACAAGCGGGGCCGCCGGCGGGCGCGGGGGCGCGGCAGTGGGCAGACGCTCGACGTAGGCCGCGGGCGGAGGCAGGGCCGCCGCAGGCGGAGGCGGGGCCACCGCGGGCGGAACTGCCGGCGGCGGGGGGATGAGACCGGCCTCCTGCCATGCTTCCGGTTCGCTGTGCGCCCCCCACAAAGCCAGCACCCCGGCCGCGGCCAGCAGGATCAGCAGCGCCAACGCGGCCAGCGTGCCGGCAGCGACCAGATCGAATGCAAACAGGAAGGCCACCCCGGCCAGCCCCGTCAGCAAAAAGAGAAAGGCGGCGACCATCGCGGCCAGCCGCGCCCATTCTCGCTGGCCCCACAGCCCCCGAAAAAGCAGCCCGGCCAGGGCGGCGGTGAGCAGCGGCGGCAGGCCCAGCAGGCTGCTCAGCCCTACCGACAGGCGCAGACGATCGAACAAAGCGCCCAGTCCCAGGCCATTGCCGGCGCTGAGCAACAGGAACGCGGCCAGACCGAGGGCCAAAATGGCCTCGATCAGAAAAAAGAGGGCGACGAGGGTGAAGCGAAGAGGGCGGGGGCGCGCAGAAACAGACATGAGCGTGGCGAGTGCGGGAGAGTTGGCGAGGCCTGATTATCGCGTGCTGCCGGGCAGGTGTCAATTCGCTTACTTTCACCGCGGCGGGATGTGTGCTAATATTGGCCAGCCACTCGCGTAATCATTGATTATTAACGATTAATGATCAAAATCAATAACCAATAGCCAATATCCAATATCCCACAAAAACCATGGCCTCTTCCACCCTCACCCACACACTGCCGCGAGGGAGTTCCTTTTGGCGGCTGCTGCTGATCTGCCTGCTGGCCCCGGTGCTGCTCCTGGTCGTCGCCCTTGCCCGCTTCGAGTTGACCTTTGCCGGGCGCATCTTTCCCGGCGTGCAGGCCATGAGTGTGGACCTGACGGGGATGAACCGCGAGGAGGCGTACGCCGCGCTGCAAGCCGCGGCCATCACGTATGATCTGCCGCCGCTGGCCTTGCGCCATGGCGATCAGGTGTGGCCGTTGAAGGCAGGAGAGCTGGGCGTGGCGGTGGATGTCAGGCCCCTGGCCCAACAGGCCTTTGCCATTGGCCGCACCGGCGATCTGGCCGCTAATCTGGCCGAGCAGTGGCAGGTGTTCTGGCAGGGCCGCCGTCTCAGCCCGCCGGTGACCGTGCGCCCGGGCGCGGTGAGCATGGCCGTGGCCACGCGCACCGCCTCCCTCAACCGCGCCGTCACCGAGCCGAAGCTGACGCTCAGCGATTTGCAGGTCGTCGTCTCTGCCCCGCGGCCGGGGCAGATGGTGGATGTGGCCGCCACCCGCGACGCCATCATCCAGCGCCTGTACAGCGGGGAGGGCGGGGTGGTGGATGTGGTCATCCGCCCCTTGCAAGCCGCGGGCGCGGACATGAGCGCAGAACAGGAGACGATCCAAAATCTGCTCGATCGCCCCATCATCCTGGCCGACAACCGGGGGGAATTTCAATTTGCCCTGGATCCGGCCACGCTGGTGGGCATGCTCAGTTGGACGGCAGGCGACGGCGCGGCGGGCAGCGTCCGCCCGCAGGTGGATGAGGCCAGCCTGCGGGGGCTGGTGGAGGGTTGGGCGCAGCAGGTGGCGCGGCCCCCCCTGAACGCCCGGTTCGATTTCGAGCCCAAATCGGGGATGCTGATCGAGCTTTCCCCCAGCATCGAGGGCTACGCCCTGGATGTGGAGGCCACGGTGGCGGCGCTTTTGCAGGCCATTGCCGGCGGCGAACGGCAGATCGCCCTGCCGTTGCAGGTGATCCGCCCGGCGGTGGCCTCGGATGATGCCGCGGGCCTGGGCATCAAGGAACTGGTGGCGAGCGGCGCCAGCAGTTTCAAAGGCTCCAGCGCGGCGCGGGTGGCCAATATCGAGGTCGCAGCCGCCAAATTCGTGGGCGTGGTCATCCCCGCCGGCGGCGTGTTCTCCTTCAACGAGCATGTGGGGGATGTGACCGCGGCCAATGGTTTCGAGGATTCGCTGGTCATCGCCGGCGATACCACTGCCGTGGGGATCGGTGGCGGCGTTTGCCAGGTCAGCACCACGGTTTTTCGCGCGGCCTGGTTGGGCGGCTTTCCCCTCGTCGAACGCTGGAATCATGGCTACATCGTCAGTTGGTATGGGGCGCCGGGCCTGGACGCCACCATCTACACGCCTCGCGTCGATTTCAAATTCCGCAACACCACCGGCCACGCCCTGCTGATCAAGCCGATCGTGGACAAGGCCAAGGGGACGCTGACCTTCGAATTCTACGGCACCCGGCCCAACTGGCAGGTGGAAACGGGCAAACCGGTCTATCAGGATGAGAAGCCGCCGCCGCCGCCCCTGTACATCGAGGATCGCTCTCTGCCCGCGGGCAAGGTTGTGCAGTTCGACTGGGCGGTGGAGGGCAAGACAGCCGAGGTGAAACGCACTGTGCGGGCCGCGGATGGCGCTGTGCTGATCAATGAAACGCTGCGCAGCACCTACCGGCCCTGGCAAGCCAAATATCGCTTTGGCCCCGGCTTCACCCCGCCGGCCAACGCCGAGGTGCGCTGGGCTCAGTAGATGGGCGCAGGCTCAGGCCAGCAGCAGGGCCAGCCAGGCCGCGGCCAGCGGCGCGCTGGTGACGGAGGCGCGCCACACCAATGCCGCCATAAAAAGGCAGACAAAGCCGTACAATCCCTGCTCGCGCGGGCTTTCGGTGCGCCCCTGCGTGAAAGCATAGACCGCAGGCAGCGCCAGCACGGGCAACACACCATAGAGCACGTGCATGCCCGGCCGCTCCAAAACCGCGCCCTGGCCCTGCAAGAGCATGTACGCGCCCAGCAGCGCCTGTCCTAGCAACAACAATTCGCCCACCACCAGGACGCCGAAGTAACCGGCATCGACGCTGAGATGGCGCCGCCAGCGCAACAGCCCCCACACGCCGGCCACCAACAGGAAGAGCAGGGCAGCGACGCCAAGACGGGCGTGGATCTGATCGATGGGCATAAAAACCTCGTGTAGAGTGTGGCGAATGCGCGGAGGAGCAGCCTGTCAATAGCCCAGCCGCCGCAGATCCGCCTCGCCCATGCCGAAATGATGGCCGATCTCATGCAGGACGGTGCGCCGCACCTGCTCGCGGATCGCCTCTGGCGTGCGGTGGTGGTGGATCATGGGCAGCATGAAGATGGTGATGCGATCGGGAGGCACCAACCCGTAGTGCGAGCTGCGCTGGGTGAGGGGCACGCCCTGATAGAGGCCATACAGGGCCTGGCCGGGGCGCAGGTCTGCGTCGCGATGCTGTTCGGGGCTGGGCCGCTCGGCCACGGTGACGGTGACGTTGTCGAGCATGTCCAGCACCTGGTCAGGCAGGGTGGCCAGCGCCTCTTCGGCCAGCTCGCTGAATGCTTCCAGGGTCATGGGTGTCCAGGTCATAGATTGCCATCTGGGGGGGATTGCAGTAGGATCAGTGGTCAGTGGTCAGTGGTCAGTATTCAGTGGTCAGTATTCAGTGGTCGGTGGTTGGTAGGGCGATTATAGAGGAAGCGATAGTATTTTTGAAAGCTGGCGGCGATCTTCCCACACTCCCCATCCTGCGCTCAAGTCTATGATCCCCATCCAAGATAATATCCCCACCCATCGCTTCGCCATCATCACGGTGTTGATTATTCTGCTCAACGCCCTGGTGTTCGGGGTGGAGTTGTTATGGACGACGGGGGGCGATGCTGCCATCCGCGCGCTGGGCATCATCCCCGCCCAGGCTACCGCCGATCCCCTGGCCGCGGAGACGCTGCGGCGGCTGCTGACTTCGATGTTCACGCATGCCGGGGTGCTGCACATCGGCTCGAATATGCTTTATCTCTGGATCTTCGGCAACAATGTCGAGGATGTGATGGGCCGGCTGCGCTTTCTCCTCTTCTATCTGCTGTGCGGGGCCGCGGCCGCCGCCGCGCAGATCCTGGTCAATCCCAGCAGTTCCATTCCCATGGTGGGGGCCAGCGGCGCGGTGGCCGGGGTGTTGGGCGCGTATCTGCTGCTCTTCCCGCGGGCGCGGGTGCGCACGCTGGTCTTTTTCGGCTATTTTGGCCGGCTGGTCGATCTCTCTGCCCTGTGGGTGCTGGGCCTGTGGTTCGTGTTGCAGCTTTTCAACGGCCTGCTGGTGATTGGCGCGGCCCAGGCGAACATGGGCGGGGTCGCTTTCTGGGCGCACATCGGCGGCTTCGTGGCCGGCATGCTGTTGGTGTGGCCCTTCCTCATCGGCCGTCCCCGCCCCCAAATCAGCCGCCGTTCCTTTTGATCTGACCCAATTCTGCTATGACTTATCGCGATCCTGAACTGCACTTCCTGTGGATGGAAGTGACGAACCTGGCGCAGGCCGTGTGGTTTTACCGCGAGGTGCTCGGCTTCCCCGTGCAAGACGACACGGCCAATCTGGCAGTCGTGCACCTGGCCAACAGCAAGCTCTATCTCGCCCCCGGCGCCCCGCGCGGGGTGGGCCTGCACATCGCCCTGGCGGTGGATGACATCGACCGCATGGCCGCGCGGCTGCGCGCACACAATGTCAATGTCCCCGACCCGGTCGATGAAGGCTGGGCGCGGCACATCACATTCAACGATCCGGAAGGCTACCGCCTGATCCTGCTACAACCCACCACCGAAGAGCCTGCCCCATGACCCGTCGCGCCCTGATCCTGACCCTCCTCCTGCTGCTGGCGCCCCTGCTGCTGGCCCACGCCCAGGCGCCTGGCCAGGTGTTGGTGACGCTGCGGCCACCCGCGGGCCAGGATCTGCAAGCCCTGATCGACAGCGGGGCCGATTTCTGGGGCGTAGAAGGGGGCGAGGCAGTGTTCGCGCTCACGCCCCAACAGGTGAAGGCGCTGCAGGCGCAGGGCTATACGATCCTGGCGCAGACGCCGCTGGCTTTTCCTCCCGATTTCGACGATTACCACGACTACGCCGAGATGGTGGCGGAGTTGCAGAATCTGGCCGCGGCCTATCCTCACATCACGCAGCTGCGCAGCATCGGCCAAACGCATCAGGGCCGCGACATCTGGGCGTTGCGCATCAGCGACCGGCCCACCGAGACCGAGCCGGAGGAGAAGGGCATCCTCATCTTCGCCCATACCCACGCCCGCGAACACCTCACCCTGGAGCAGGCGCTCTATCTGGCCCGCGATCTGCTGGAAAATTATGGGCGGGAAGGGGAGGCGACCAATCTGATCGACCAGCGCGATATCTGGATCGTGCCCAATCATAACCCGGATGGCAGCGAATATGACATCACCCAGTGGCGATCATCGCCCCCCTACTGGCGCAAAAACCGCCGCGTCAACGGCGACGGCACCTTCGGCGTGGATCTGAACCGCAACTTCGGCTACAAATGGGGCTGTTGCGGCGGCAGCAGCGGCGCCACCGGCTCCGATCTCTATCGCGGGCCTGCCGCCTTCTCCGAGCCGGAGAATCAGGCGCTGCGCGATTTCGCCCGCAGCCTGCCCCATCTGACCATCAGCATCTCCCTGCACACCTGGGGCGAGTGGGTGCTCTATCCCTACGGTTACACCCGCGCCGAATTGCCCGCGGACATGCAAGCCGCGGACATGGACATCTTCAAAGCCATGTCCAACCGCATGGCCGCGCTCAACGGCTACAAAGTGGTGCAGGCGGGGCGTTTTTATAGCAGCAGCGTCATCGATGGCGGCTCCGATGACTGGTTGTACGGCGAGTTGGGCATCTATGCCGTCACCTGGGAATTGTACCCGCCCAGCGCCAACCCCGGCTTCTACCCCCCGGCCAGCGTCATCCCCGCGCAGACGCAGCGCAACCGCGCGCCCCTGCGCTACAGCATCGCTCTGGCCGATGACCCGGCCAAGGCTGTGGGCCAGGGCGCGGATCAAAGCCCGCCGCAGGTCAGCCTGATCGCGCCCGCGCCGCCGCTGTTCGAGCACAAACCGATCACCGTCACCCTGGCCCTGACCGACAATGTGGGCGTGACCACGGTGGCCTATCTGCTCGATGATGTCGAGATAGCAGTGCGCACGGCCCCCGATTTTGATCTGGCCCTGACCTTGCCCCCCGGCGCCTATGAACTGCGCGCCCGCGCCTTCGACGCCACCCATTTGCAGACCCTGAGCGAGCCGGTCGCCTTGACCGTGTTGCCCCACCCCGACGCCACGCCCACACTCACCCCCACGGCCACGCCCCTCTCTGCCTGCGTGCAGCAGATCGCAAATGGTGGATTCGAGGAGAGCGGGGCCTGGATCCTGCCCGTCACGGCCAGCACCGCCGCGTACAGCACCGCGCAGCCGCGCAGCGGCGAACGCAGCCTGCGCCTGGGCCTGCTGCCCGCCACATCTCTCGCCGCGCCCCCCGCGCCCGAACGGGGCTTAGATGGCGCCCTGCTGCCTGCAGACGCCACCTATTCCACCGCGTACCAAAGCTTCACCATCCCTGCCGGCGTGCACAGCGCAACGCTGAGCCTGTGGCTGCTGCCGGACAGCGCCGACGGCGACGGCGATTCTCAGAGCATCTATCTGCTGCCGGCGCAGAGCAACTGGCCCCCGCGCGCCACCCTGCTGCACACCCTGAGCCACGCGCAGGCCTGGCAGCCATTCACTTTCGATCTCACGCCCTACGCCGGCGAGACCCTGCGCCTCTATTTCCAGGTCTACAACAACGATACCGGGCCGGCCGGCCGCTCCTGGATGTATGTGGATGATGTGACCCTGCTGACCTGCGAGCAGCCCACGCCCACGCCGACAGTCACAGCCACACCCACGCCGACAGTCACAGCCACACCCACGCCGACGGTCACGGCCACACCCACGCCGACAGTCACAGTCACGCCCACGCCGGCAGTCAGCACCACGCCCACGCTGACGCCCACGGTCACCCCCACAGGCACGCCTCCGCCCTCCTCCACGCCCTCGCCCACAGCGACTGCGCTCCCGCCCGCGTCGCCTGTGTACCTGCCCTACCTGCTCAGGCAACACCGCTGAAGCAGCCGCGCCTGGTCGGCGCGTTTCGTAACTTTTCTCACAGTTTCAACGTCATCAGGGGTAAGCGGAACCGAATAGATCGGCCTCCGCTCTTTCTTCGTGTCTCTGTTCGGGCGGCAACCCAAGGAGGTCTGCCATGAATCCCAATCGTTCCCTATCGCTCCTGCTGGCGCTGCTGGCCGCGCTGGCGCTGGCGGTGGGCGGTGTAACCGCAGCCCACCGCGGGGCAGAAAACGTCCTCGCCGAAGCCGGCAGCGCCGCCTCTGGCTGGCGCAGCGGCGGGCCTGTGGATGCCTATAACATCCCCCTTTCCCTCCATGATCTGGCGGCGTCGCCAAACTACGCCCAGGATCACACCCTCTTCGCCGTGATGGAGGAGGGCATCTTCCGCAGCCAGGATGCCGGCGCCTCCTGGCAACATGTGCTTGCCAGCCTGCCCACCGGCGAACGGGTGGAGGGGCAACGCGTGCAAGCTTCGCCCGCGTTTGCCCACGACCGCACGGTGTTCGCCATCGTCCGCAACCTCAGCAACTATTACTGGACGACCGGCTTGCTGCATTCGACCGATGGCGGCGATTCGTGGCAAATGATCCGCCCGGTGGACGAGTCCGTCGATCTGCAACTCTCCCCGAATTTCGCCAGCGACCACACTCTCTTCATTCTCGGTAACAATCGCATCCTCAAATCCACCGACGGCGGCACCTCCTGGAGCTTCCACCTCCTCTACAGCACCGATCCCAGCGATCCTTACCCGCCGGAGATGTGGGTGCTGGCCAATCATCTGGCCATCTCGCCCAATTTCGCCCTCGATCAGACCCTGTTCGTCTCGACCTGGGAACTGGGCCTGCTGCGCAGCACCGATGGCGGCCTGAACTGGCAGGGCATGCCGGGGCTGGCCCCCACCTATGCCGTGGCCATCTCGCCCAACTTCGCTGTGGATGGCACGCTGTGGACTGCTTACCGCACGATCGAGGGCATCGGCGACGGCACGCCAGAAAGCGGCATCCAGCGCCACACCCACGCCGGCGCCCACTGGGTTCTGGCCAGCGCCGGGCTGCCTGGCGTCTTCGACCCCAATCCCCGCCATCTCAGCGCGCTGCTCGACCCCACCGGCCGCGTCACCCTCTTCACCGCCCTCTCCGGCCCCTTTGCCGGCTGGGATCAACGCACACTCTTCGCCAGCCAAAATGGGGGGGAGAGCTGGAGCGATCTAGGCCCCGCGCCCGGCAATCCCGATGTTGCCGATCTGGCCAGCTCGTGGAGCACGCAGTTTGGCCGGGAGGCGCATCTGGCCACCACCTCTGGGGTGTGGAGCTATGGCCTGGGCTGGTGCGATGAGCTGATTCTCAACGGCGGCTTCGAGCGGGAGGAGGCCTGGGTCTTCCCCCTCACACCCCGCCCCGCCGGATACAGCACGACCCGCGCCCACAGCGGCCTGCGCAGCCTGCGCGCTGGGGTCGAGGCCGCGCCCGATGTCTACAGCTACTCTTCCGGCAGCCAGGCCTTCAGCATCCCCGCCGGCGCCCAAAACGTCACCCTCACCTTCTGGTGGTATCCCCGCTCGCAGGAGGGCGCGGCCACGCTGGCCAAGCCCGCGGCTGCGGCTTTGCAGGCCATTGCTCAGGACGTCGGCCCTGCCGAAGCCCTGGCCAATGATGCCCAATACGTGCTGCTGCTGGATCCGAATGGGACCATCCTGCGCACCCTGCTGTGGACGCGCTCGGACGCGCAGGCCTGGCAGCGGCTCAGCTTCGATCTCACAGCCTACGCGGGGCGCAGCATCCGCCTGCAATTTGGGGCGTTCAACAATGGCGATGGCCGTCTCACGACCCTGTACATCGACGATGTCTCGGTCAGCGCCTGCACGGCGCCGCCGCCCACACTGGACAAGCGCCAGTACCTGCCTCTGCTGACCTTCTTCTCCCCGCTGGCCACACCCCCATCGCCGGCGCCGACGGCTACGCCCACCCGCGTCGCCACAGCCACGCCCACGCCCACCCGCGTCCCTACGGCCACCCCCACGCCCACCCGCACACCCACGGGCGTCCCCACGGCCACCCCCACGCCGACTCGCACACCCACCCGCGTTGCCACGGCCACCCCCACGCCGACTCGCACCCCCACGGCCACACCCTCTGTGACGCCGCCCTACGTCACACCGCAGGCCTGCTACGATGGCCTGCTGAATGGCGGCTTCGAGACCGACCTGGGCTGGACGATCAAGCCCAACCCCGCGCCCGCGGCCTATGTGACGGCCCCGGTGCGCAGCGGCAGCCGGGCCATGCGCACCGGCATCGCGCCTGGCGGGGCCAATGTCCTCAGCTATTCGCCGGTGGAACAGCGGATCACGCTGCCCGCGGGCCTGGCCTCGGCCCAATTGCACTTCTGGCGCTACCGCGATGACGGCGACGCCGCCGCCGGGCTGAGCGCGCTGGCCGCGCTGCCCACGCGCGAGCAGGATCTGGCCGATTTCGCCGCGGCCAGCGACTTCTTCTACGTGCTCGCCATCCGTGAGGATGGATCGCTGCACTGGTTGCTGGTGGAGCGGGTGCGCGATCTGGCCTGGCGCGATATCACCCTCGACCTGAGCCCCCTGATCGGGCAGAGCGTGCGCCTACAATTTGGCACCTACAACGGCGGCGACGGCGGCAGCAGCCGCACCTACATCGACGACGCCAGCCTCATCCTCTGCCCGCCGGAGGGCGCGCTGGTGTTGCCGCACGGCTGGGCCAGCCGCGTGATCGGCCGGCCCGACCTGGCCACGATCTACGCCGATGTCAACGGCATCCTCTACCGCTCCGATGACGCCGGCGCCCGCTGGCGGGTGATCGGGGCGATCCCGCCGGCCCACGCCATCGTCGGCAGCGCGCATGTGCTGCTGGCCAGCAATGGCTATCCCTGCTACGCGGGCGGGCCGGATGTGCCGCTGTGGCGCAGCATCGATGGCGGCGCCACCTGGCATCATTACCTCTCCGGCCAGAACTTGAAACCGCTGCTGGCGCACCCGACCCAGCCCTGGTTCTATGCCGCCGGCTGCAATGGCCCCTATCGCAGCCCAGATCTGGCCCTGACCTGGCAGCACCAGCCCGATCCGATCTTCGGGGTGCTGGATCTGCACTTCCTGGACAGCGTCGATCCCGCCTGGAACACGCTGTGGGGCGGGGGCATCAGCGAGGGAGGCGGGGGCGCGGTGCTGGTCAGCCGCGATGGCGGCGAGAACTGGTCGCGCTCGACCCCTCTCTCGCCCGAACTGGGCTGGATTGGGGGCCTGCGCGCCAGCCGCTTCTTCCCCGGACGTGTCTACGCCGCGGCCGTCTACGGCTTCTTCTTCACGCCCGATCAAGGCGACACCTGGATCAACAACCCGGAAGGCCTGGGAGATGTGCTGGATGTCAACCGCCTCGCCGACCGTTCCTATGGCATCTTCGACATCGCCGAAGACCCCAACGACGGCGGGCAGCGGCTGTGGCTGGGCAGCGTGCGCGGTCTCTACACCCGCGACCCCGCCACCCTGGCCTGGACAAAACTGCTCTCCAAGCCCTACGCCTCCTGGCGGATCGACCGGCTGCTGGCGCTCGACGCCGCGCCGCAGCGGCTCTACGTCGGCAGCGAGCGCGGCGTGTTCGTGCATGACCTCAGCAGCGCGCCGCCCATCCCCACCGCCACCGGCACCCCCACGCGTACGCCCACGCCCACGGGCCTGCCCACTGTGCCGCCGCAATCCTGGCCCACGCCGCGGGTGCTGGCCTCGCTGGCCCTGCCGCAGGGCAGCCATCCTCATGGCCTCGCCCTTGGCAGCCAGCTCTACGCGGCCCTGCATGGCGACGAGCACAGCGGGCGCAGCGTGGCCTTCATCAACACCGACCCCCTGCTGTTGCAGACGGTGGTACCGTTGAGCGACCAGCCCACCGGGCCGAATGGCGTGGCCTGGTACGCCGGCGCCCGTCGGGCTTATCTGGTCGTCGCCAACCGCCAGACGCACGACGTCAGCCGCCTCGATCCCTGGATCAGCACATACGAGGGCGCGTTCCCCGTGGGACAGATGCCCAACGGCGTCATCGTGCACTATGGGCTGGGCTATGTGGCCAATTTCGCCTCCAACAGCGTCACCATCTTCCAGCCCGACCCGCCTACGCCGATCCGCACCCTGGGCGATGTGGGGGGCGAGCCCTCTCTCTTCACTGCCGATCCTCTGACCGGGGATGTCTATCTCTCCGCTCACGGCTCCAATCAGATCACCCGGCTGCGCGATGGCTTCACGGCGCAGCATTTCAACGGCATCGCCGCGCCCTACGGCGTCAGCTTCGACCCGGCCGCGCGGCGGCTGTACATCGCCAACCGCGGCCCGGCCCACACCGTCACCGTGCTGGATGTGGACAGCGGCGCGGTGGCGCGCACGATCCCGGTGGGCAAGGAGCCGTATGTGCTGGTGGTGAATCCGGGCACGGGGCATCTGTTCGTGGCTTGCGGGGATGAGGTCAAGGTCTACGACACCTTCGACGGCGCCCCGGTCGTCAGCCTCCCCGTGCCCCCCGGCGCCGAAGAGGGCATCCTCCTCGACCCCGTGAGCGGGCGCGTGTACGTGGCCAGCGGCGAGGGGGACGCCATCACCGTGATCCAGGACGCGGCCCCCGCGCAGGTGCTCTTCGTCAGCGTGCGCGATGGCAACCCCGAGATCTACCGCATGCGCCCCGACGGCACCGGCGTCGTCCGCCTCACCTTCACGCCCGATTTCGCCGAACTCGACCCCACCGGCTCGCCCGATGGCAGCCGCATCGCCTTCAGCCGCCGCCAGCCCGATGGCAGCGCGCACCTGTGGGTGATGAGCCGCGACGGCCTCAATCCTCGCCAGCTGACCTCTGGCGATGTGCAAGACCTGCACCCCACTTGGTCGGGCGGCATGGCGTACAACGATCAAGCCCTGGCCTTCGCCCGGTGGGATGGCGTGCAGTGGGATCTGTACATTCTGCACGTGCAAACCGGCCTGCTCGACCGGCAGACGAATGACGCGGCGGCCGATCTTGACCCCGACTGGGCCTGGAGCCTGGCGGTGAACAAGCTGGTCTTCCAATCGAACCGCATCGGCCCCAACGCCGAGATCTTCACCCTCACGCCCTACAGCGCCGGGAGCACCCGCATCACCGTCAATCCTTCTGGCGACGCCCAGCCCAGTTGGTCGCCAACGGGGGATCGCATCGTTTTCTGGGGGACGCGGCCGGCGGGGCAGGCGCTGTACACGGCGCGGGCCGATGGCAGCGACATCCGGCTGTTGGTGCCGCAGGCGCTGCGACCGGGCGACCCGGCCTGGGCGCGCAGCGGCGAAACCATCCTCTTCAGCGGCTTCCGCCCTGATGATGGGCACAGCGAGATCATGCGCGTGCAATCGGATGGGACAGGGCTGGCCCTGCTCACCTTCAACGCCGCCACCTTCGATTACGATCCGGGGTGGTTGGTGGGGAGGTAGGGTGGTTGGTTAGTTGGGTGGTTGGTTGGGTGGTTGGTTAGTTGGTTAGTTGGTTAGTTGGTGGGGACCGTCAGCCCACCCAACCAACTAACCAACCAACCAACTAACCAACTAACCAACCAACCAACCAACTAACCAACCAACCAACCAACTAACCAACCAACCAACTAACCAACCAACCAACCAACCAACTAACCAACCATCCATCCAACTAACCAACCAACCAACCATCCAACTTATCCCAACCCCCCTCGCCGGGCTTGGGATAAGTTGGGAAAAAAGGGTTGACAACGAACATTTGTTCGGTTATACTGGGCGCAGCCGTCGAAAATATGTTCGGTTTTTCCTCACCAGGAGCCTTCAGCCATGATGTACACGCCACTGCGCCCCCGCCAGGAAGAGATCCTGCGCTTCATCGAGAGCTATCTCGATGAAAACAACTACCCGCCCACCATCCGCGAGATCGGGCAGGCCGTGGGCATTTCCTCCACCTCCGTTGTCAATTACAACCTGGAAAAACTGGAGGAATTGAAGTTAATCGAGCGCAATCGCGAGGTCTCGCGCGGGCTGCGCCTGGTGGGCCGCGACGGCATCGGCTGGCGCGAAGTGCCGCTGTACGGGGCCATCGCGGCCGGCGATCCCATCCCCCTGCCCGAGGACCCGGCGGCGCTGGACGAGCAGGTGCTGGCGCCGGAAGAAATGCTGCCCAGCAGCGGCGAAGTCTTCGCCCTGCGCATCAAAGGGCAATCGATGATCGACGCGCTGCTGGACGACGGGGATGTGATCATCGTACGCAGCCAGCCTGAGGTCGAGACAGGCGAAGTGGCGGTGATCGAGGTGCTGGAGCCGCCAGAATGGGCCGGGGCCACGGTCAAACGCTTCTATTTCGCCGAGGATCAGGTGGAGCTGCGCCCGGCCAACCCGACCTACACCTCCTTGTGGCTGCTGCCTGACCAGGTGCGCATCTACGGCAAAGTCGTCAGCGCCCTACGCCAGTATCGTTGAGCCGGGATGGCGGCGGGCGCCTGCGCAGCTTGTCGATATCCAAACCCTAAAGGTTTTTAAAACCTTTAGGGTTTTTTTGTCGCTAAATCTGACTTATTGCGCCTGTAACAGACGAAACAACGTCTTATGCGCGAGCATGTCGCTGCTGATCACGCCCAGCACCGCGCCATCCTCCACCACCGGCATGGCCGAGATCTCATACATCTCCAACATGCGCAGCACATCCAGAATACTATCGCCGGGGCGGGCGGTGATCGGCGACCGCGTCATGATCTCGGAAACAGGCACATCCACCGAACACGCTGTGGCCGTGGCCTTGGTGATGTCCCAGTCAGTGACCACGCCGACCAATTCTCCCGCCTCCACCACCGCCAACATCTCGGTGGGGTCCTCAAACAGCAGGCGGGCGGCGGCGCGCACACTCAGCGCGGGCGAAATCGCTTGCAGCGGCTCCATGATCTCGGCGGCGCTGCGGAAACGCTCGGAAGAGGTGATGCGGCTGATGCTGATCTGTTCCGCCGCCTCCAGCGGCAGCAGATCCGGGTCGGCGACCAGGAAATCCACCAGCTCGCGCATATTGCGCCGGATTACCTCCTCCCGCTGGCGGATGCCGGCCTGCAACCGGCGTTCGGCCAGTTCGGCCAGCTCGCCGCGATGCTCATCCAGCCAGCGCTGCACCGCGGCGCGGTCGCCCAGGCAGGCCGCGGGCGTGCGCAGGTGATCGGGCGTCTTGATCAGATGCTCCTGCGCGGCGAAGATCACGCCGCCGGAGTTGACCAGGAAATCGGAGGCGATGACCGTGCCCCGCTGCCAGTAGACCACCCGCTCCATGCGCATGCGGGCGGCGCGGCGGGCCGGATCGGGCGAATAAGTATTGGCGCCTTCCACGATCATCGCCCAATGCCCCATGCGATCCACCGTCATCGAAGGCTTGCTGGCCGCGTCCACATCCAGATAATTGGCCACAGGCGCGGCAGGCACCAGGCAAAACGCCGATTCGCGCAGCAGATCGTTGGCCGCGTTGCTGAATTTGGTCTCGGGCCGGGGCGAGCGCTTGTCGAAAAGGAACTGCTTGAAATAGGGGAAGGTGACCACGCCTCGCTCATCCCGCAGCGCGAACAGATCGGCCACCGGCAGGCCGGCGGCGTTGTACAGGTAGCCGTGGGCGTCGCTGACGCCGACGATGCGGGGCGGGCGCGGGCCTTCGCTCAGCATGGCCGCGGCGTGCGCGCCCACCGCGCCAAAGCCCTGGATCAGCACAGTCATCTCCTCACGGCTGGGGACGTGCAGATCTGCGAACTGCGGCAGCGCCTTCAGCCGCCCGATCTCGCCCAGCAGGGCGTCGATGGCGATGACTACCCCGCCCGCGGCCCCGCCCAACTGGTCGATGCGGTTGCCGCCCATGTCCACCGGCTTGGAAAGGGCGCTGTCCAGGCCATTTTCGATGGCGATGGTTTTCATGTCCGCGTCATTGGTGCCCACATCGGGGCCGGGCAGGTAGATATCGCGGTAGCGGGCGATGAGATGGGCGAAACGGCGCACGACCTCGGTGTGCTCGGCGGGGGAGAGTGCGCGCTCCGGGGCCACGATGCCCGCCTTGCCCCCGCCGTAGGGCAGGTTGGCGGCGGCGTTCTTCAGAGTCATGCCGCGGGCCAGGTTGAAGATGGCCAGAGGGGTGACATCGGGCAGCATGCGAATGCCCCCCATGGCCGGCCGGCCCATGGCCAGGTTGTCCACCACCAGATAGCCGCCCACTTCCAGGTCTGTCCCCTCATCCCACAGGCCGATCACCAGGCGCGGCCCCAGGCGGTCGGCCTCGATGCCCAGGCGGGCCAGACGTTCGACATCGGTGGAGCGAAACTCCATAAACCGCAGTTCTGCCTGCTGCTGCAAGCGATTCTGCCAGGTGTGCTCGGGCAGGGCGGCGCGCAAAAACGCGGCCATTTGTTGGGGAATCATCGTTGATTATCTCCTCTTTTTACATAAAAATCCTAAAGACTTGAGAAATCTCTAGGATTTGGAATTTTCCGCCAATTCTCGCAAAATTGCCAGATTCTCTACATCTTCGGCCATATCCTCTGCTTTTGGCGTCTCCAGCAGCATGGGCACATGGGCAAAACGGGGATCAGCGATGATGTGGCGGAAGCCGTCGCGGCCCACAAAGCCCTGGCCGATGTGGGTATGGCGGTCTTTGCCGCTGCCCAGATCGTGCTTGCTGTCGTTGAAATGGAAGCAGCGCAGTCTCTCCAGCCCGATGACGCGGTCGAATTCGGCCAGGGTGGTGGTGTAGCCGGCGGGCGTGCGGAACTCGTAGCCGGCGGCGAGGACGTGGCAGGTGTCGAAGCAGATGGCCACCCGTTCCGGCTGGGCGCAGGCGCTGCGGATGGCGGCCAGATGCTCGAAACGGTGGCCGAGATGGCTGCCCGCGCCCGCGGTCGTCTCCAGCAGCGTCAGAACTTCCCCCTCTGCCGTGCGTGCGTGGCAGCGATCCAGGGCGGCGGCAATGCGGGCGATGCCGGCTTCCACCCCCTGGCCCATGTGCGCGCCGGGGTGCAGCACCACGCCCAACAAGCCCAGGGCCTGCGCCCGCTCCAACTCGTCCACGAAGGTATCGATCGACCGCTGCCACAGCCCCGCGTCGGGCGACGCCAGGTTGATGAGATAGGAAGCGTGCGAAACCACCGGCTGGATGCCGGTCTCTGCCGCCAATTGTTGCCATCGCGCTATCTCCGCCGCGGCCAGGGGTTTGCTTTCCCAGCGGTTATTGTTGCGTGTGAAGATCTGCATCGTCTCGCAGCCGATGCTGTGGCCGCGGTCGAAGGCCCGGCTAACGCCGCCGGCTGTGCTCACATGAGCGCCAAATCGTGGAGACATATGTGTGTCAGTATTCAGTGGTCAGTGGTCAGTATTCAGTGGTCAGTGGCGGGGAGGCGGGGAGATCGAGCGGTCGGAGCGCTCGCAGCGCTCCGACCGCTGGTTGGCGGGGACGACGGACATAGGCGACCGATCTTGACAAAGCGTGATCCTTCGTCCACCGTCCTTCGTCCATTCACCCTCCCTTCACGCGATGCCGACGAGAGGACTCGAACCTCCACACCCATACGGGCAACAGATCCTAAGTCTGTCGCGTCTGCCATTCCGCCACGTCGGCCAGGCGCCGGTGCCAAACATGTCGAAAAGCGGATGTACCCCCGATTCTGTCAGCCGGCCTGTCAGACAGGCCGCTTGCCGTCATCTATCTCACCTCCATCGCCCGCGGGCGGGGAGGCGGCGATCCCTGGTTTGCCGGGTGTGACCCGGCCTTGCCGTTCTCGCTGCGACGAGACCGAACAAACACGCAACATGCGCTGCGCCCCTGCCCGGCCCACTCGCCTTGCTCCCGGTTGCACGCTCGCCCAGCCGGACGCATCACTGCGCCCGCTGGTAGGCTCTTACCCTACCGTTTCAGCCCTCACCCGCACCCGGATTGCTCCGGGCCGCTGGCGGGTTTGTTTTCTGTTGCGGTTGTAGTCAGCGGGGCGTTGCCGCCCCTCTGCCCTCACTTGCGGTTTCGTGAGGCAACCTTGCCCTGCTCTCCAGGGCCAGGAGTCGGGAAGTTCCTCTGCCGCCGGCCTGCATGCAGGTCACGGCAGCGACGGCGCTCCGCCGGTTCGACATGTTCTGAAGCTGTTAAGGAGCTTAACACCTGCTTCCGATTATAGCATCCCCGCCGCCGCCGCGCCACTTCCCCCCCATTTGCGGCGCACCCCCGCCCGGCCGCACTGCGCAATCGGGGCGGAGTTGCGCTCCGCCCTGTCCGCGGGTAGGATTTTGGCATGATGTCCCTTTGCTCGCCTGCATCTTCCGGCCGTGGGGCCGCGCCCGCGGCGCGGCGGCAGCAGCGGCAGCCACGGCTGCCGCTGCTCCTGGCCCTGCTGCTGATCAGCGCCTGCGCCGGCCCGCCGCCCGCGGTCGAGCCGACGCTGCCGCCCGGCCCCAGCGCGGTCGCCCACACGCCCACCCCCTCCCCCACCCCGACCGCGACCTTCACCGGCGTCCCCACGGCCACCGGCACAGCCACGCCCACGGCCACCGGCACGGCCACGCCCACATCCACCCCCACGGCCACGGCCACCCTCGATCTGGCCGGGCCGGCCGCGCAAGCCGCGGCCACCGGCGCCCCGTCCGCGTCTCCCCTCGCGCCCACCACGCCTTTGCCTGCCTTCGTCCTGACCACAGCCAACCTGCGCAGCGGCCCCGGCCTCACCTACCCCATCGTCGCCGCCATCGCCGCCGGGCAGCAAGTCCTGCCGCTGGCCCGCAACCAGGCCGGCGACTGGATCCAGCTCGATATGGCAGGCGAGGGGCAGGTGTGGATCGCGGCTTTCTTGCTCGATCTGCCCGTCGGGCTGGATCTGCCCCTGGCCGCAAACATCCCCCCGCCCCCGGCCCTGCCCGGCGATATGGTGCAGTTCAGCCAGAGCACGATCCAGCTGCCCACCTATCCCCGCGAACCCTTCACCACGCCCGCGTACGACCCCACCTATGCCTGGGAGATGCAGCGCTTCGACCGCGCCGCTTTCACCGCGGCCAATCCGCAGCCGCAGCCGCAGAGCTACCGCCTCTTCGTGCTGGAAAATCGCTGGCTCAAGCTCACCTTCCTGCCGCAGTGGGGCGGGCGCGTCTATCAGATGATCTTCAAACCCACCGGCAGCAACGAACTCTATCAAAACCGGGTGATCAAACCCTCGCCCTGGGGGCCAGAGCAGCAGGGACTGGGCTGGGCCGCGGTGGGGGGCATCGAATGGGGCTACCCGGTGCCCGAACATGGCTACGCCTGGGGCGAGGCGTGGAGCCACATCACCCAACCGCGGCCCCCGGCCTACGGCCTCATTCTCTTCGATCGGGGGCAGGAGCGGGTGCACGCCGCTGTCGAGGTGGGCATGCAGCCGGACAGCGCCGCCTTCACCCTCGATATCCTCCTGGAAAACCCCACCGCAGCCGCTCTGCCGGTCAGTTTTTGGCTGAACGCCATGCTGGCGCCCGGCCCGGCCAACAGCGTCGGCCCCGAGCTGCGCTTCCTCTACCCCATGTCCCAGGCCCGCGTCCACTCCACCGGCGAAAGCGACCTGCCCGGCGCGGATGGCATCTTTGCCTGGCCCCGGCACCAGGGCCGGGAAGTGGATCGGTTGGGAACCTGGCAGCGCTGGCTGGGGTTCTTCGCCCACCCGCAGGCCCAGGCCGATTGGGCCGCGGTCTACGACACGGCCGCGGATGAGGGCGTCGTGCGCATCTTCCCCCGCCAGGCCGCGCCCGGGCTCAAGGGATTTGGCTTCGGCTTCAGCGATGCGATCCCTGCCGACCTCTACACCGATGACGGCAGCCGTTATGTCGAAATGCACGGCGGCCTCACCCCCACCTTTGCCGAAGCCCTGACCCTGGCCCCAGGCGGCATGCGCACCTGGCGCGAGACCTGGTATCCTGTGGCAGGGATCGGCGGCATCACGCAGGCCGACGCCCGCGGGGCCGCCCATCTCACCCGCGCCGAGGCCGGCTGGCGGCTGCAATTGTTCAGCGTGACCAGCCTCTCCGGCGAGCTACAGGTCAGCGGCCCGGCCGGCGAGTTGCTGCGCCGTTCCGTCAGCCTCGACCCCGCCCGGCCGCTGGATCTGCTTTTGCCTGCCAGCGAGGGGCCTCTCAGCTTCGAACTCCGGCCCGCGTCTGGCCCTGCCTGGCGCATGACAGGGCTGGGGTAGCCCGTCCTCACCGCGATACCTCATGATCCCGCACAAACTCCGTCTGCAAAACTTCCTCAGCTACGGCGAAGACCTCGATCCCCTCGAATTTGCCGGCATGCACCTGGTCTGCCTGACCGGGCAGAATGGCCACGGCAAATCGGCCCTGCTCGACGCCATCACCTGGGCGCTGTGGGGGCGGGCGCGGGCCGCGTCGGACGATGATCTGATCCACAGTGGCCGCAGCGAGATGCAGGTGGAATTCGAGTTTGAACTGGCCGGCCAGCGCTACAATGTGATCCGCAAACGCCTGATCGCAGGCCGCAGCCGGCGGTCGGATCTGGAGATCGGGGTGTGGGAAGAGGACGCAGGCGCGTGGCGCCCCCTGACCGAGCCTTCGCTGCGGGCCACGCAGACGCGGATCATCGATCTGCTGCGCATGGAGTACGACACCTTCATCCATTCTGCTTTTCTGAAGCAGGGGGAGGCCGACGCCTTCACCAGCAAATCGCCCAGCCAGCGCAAGGACATCCTCGCCGCCATCCTCAATCTGGCGCAATACGATCTCTACGCCGAGCAGGCCAAAACCCTGGCCCGCGAGGCGGAGGGACGGGCCGCGCTGATCCAGCAGCGGCTGCGCGAGATCGAGGCAGAGCTGGCGCAGCGCCCGCAGTTCGAGGAGGATGTGCGGCGCTTCAGCCTGACCGAAAGCGCGGCGCGCGCCCAGCGCAGCCAGGCGGATCAGGCTGTGGCCGAGGCGCGGCTGGCCGTGCAAGACCTGGCCAACAAGCGCGCAGCGTTGCAAGAGCTGCAGCGGCGGCTGCAACAGGCGCAGCGGGCCGAGGCGGAGACCGCGCAGCAACTGCACGCCGCGGCCACGCGGGTGCAATCGCTGGAAGCTCTGCTGGCCCAACGTCAGGCGATCGAAGATGGCTATGCCGCGCTGGCGACCGCGCGCAGCGAAGAGGAAGCGTGGCGCAAGCGGTTGCAGGCCCTGCGCCCCCTGGAACAGGAGCAGCAGCGATTGCAGCGCGCCTGGCTGGAAGCCAAGGCCAGGGCAGAGCAGGCCCTGACCTTGGCCCAGCGCGAGGCGCAGGAGGCAGAAACGCGAGCGCGCAGCGCCGCGGGGCTGTCCGAAGACGCCGCCCGCGTGCGTCAGGAGATCGAGCATCTGCACAGGCAACAGGAGGAGGCCCTGGGGCTGCGCCAGCAGTTGGCCGGACTGGCCGCGTCTCGCAGCCAGCAGCAGACGGAAAAGGAACGGGTGGAGGTGGAGGGCAAACGCCTGCGCGAACGTCAGGAGATGTTGCGCTCCGGCGAGACCGCGACCTGCCCGGTCTGCCGCCGGCCGCTGGATGAGGAGGGCCGCGGGCATTTGGAAAGGGAGTACGAAACGCAATTGCAGGGCCTGCGCGAGCAGGTGCGGGCCGCGCAGGAGGCGATGAAGGGGATCGCCGCGGCGGAAACAGAGGCGCAACAGGCGCTGGCGCAGATCGAGCGGGCGCTGCGCTCGCTGCCTTCGTTGCAGCGGCAGGCGGCAGAGATCGAGACGGCGCTGGAGCAGGCACAGCGGGGGGCCGCGGCCCTGCCCGCCTTGCAAGCCCAGGCCGCGGCCCTGGCCCAGCAGCTGGCCGCGGGCGCGTTTGCCGCCGAAACACAGGCGCAACTGACCGAAGTGGCCGCAGCCATCGCCGCCCAGGCCTACGACGAGGCCGCGCACCGGCAGGCCGAGGCCACGATCTCAGATCTGAGCGGGCTGGAGCGGCGGAAGTTGGCCTTGGAAGATGCGCTGCACCAGATCGCAGGCGCGCGGGAGCAGACGCAGCGGCTGCAGGAGCGGCAGCAGCGGGAGCAGGCGCAGAGCGCAGCCGACCGGGAGCAGGTGCAGCAGATGCAGGCCGCGGTGCAGGCGCAGGCCGCGGTGGAGACGACATTGCAGCAGCACCTGCACGCCGCAGACCAGGCCCGCAGCGCCTGGGAGCGGGCGCATGCCCAACTGGCCGCGGCGCAGCAGCGGCTGGCCGCGTGTGAGGCCCTGACGGCCACGCGCGCACAACTCAGCGCGGAGGGGGGGGCGATCCAGGCGCGGGCGGCGCGGTTGCGGCAGTTGCAAGAGGCGTTCGGCCCGCGCGGGGTGCAGGCCATGATCATGGAAGCGGCCCTGCCCGAGTTGGAGACCGAGGCCAATCGCCTGCTGGCCCGGCTCTCGGATGGGCGGATGAGCGTGCGGCTGGCCACCCAACGCGAGCTGAAGACGGGCGGGCTGCGCGAAACCCTGGACATCATCCTCTCCGACGAATTGGGGTCGCGGCCCTACGAGCTTTATTCCGGCGGCGAAGCCTTCCGGGCGGATCTGGCCCTGCGCATTGCCCTCAGCCGCTTGCTCACCCGCCGGGCCGGCGCGGCCTTGCAAGCGCTGTTCATCGACGAAGGCTTTGGCACGCAGGACGCGCATGGCCGCGAGAACCTGATCGAGGCCCTGCACATGATCAAAGATGAATTCGCCCTGGTGCTGATCATCACCCACATCGACGAATTGAAGGATCAATTCCCGGCGCGCATCCAGGTGGTGAAAGAGGAGGGCGTGGGGTCGCGCTATTGGGTGGCGTGAGGCGAGGGGCAAATCTTCACACTTTCTAAACCATTTCCGGCGCTGCATCTCCTAGACTGGGGCATATTCACGCGGTGACAATCACGTTCACCCACCTCACTCTCAAGGAGATTCACATGAAACTATCTCAGACACTCAAACGCATCCTCGCCGGCTCCGCCATCCTCGGCGCGCTGGCGCTGATGGTGACGCTGGCCCTGCCTGCCGTGGCTTCGGCGCATGGCGGGCCAGGCGGCAACGGGCGCGGGGGCATGGTCGCCTCCGGCGGCGATTCCTTTCTGGCCGACGCGCTGGGCATCAGCGTGGAAGACTTGCAGACCGCGCAGCAAGCTGCCGCGGACAAGGCCATCGATCTGGCCGTGGAGCAGGGCTTGATCACCCAGGCGCAGGCGGACGCGCTGAAGGCCCGCACCGGCGGCGTGCTCGGTCATCTCGGCCACTTCGGCATGGGCCTGACCGCCGACATCGACAGGGAAGCCCTGCTGGCCGAAGCGCTGGACATCAGCGTCGAGGACTTGCAGGCCGCGCAGCAAGCCGCGCACGACGCGGCCCTGGCCCAGGCCGTGGAAGAGGGTCGCATCACCCAGGAGCAGGCCGATGAGATGAAGGCTCGCCACGCCCTGCAGACCTATCTGAACGGCACCGATTTGCAGACCCGCATGCAAGGGCTGTGGCAAGAGGCCGTGCAGCAGGCGGTCGAGAATGGCGTGATCACCCAGGAGCAGGCGGATCAGTTCCTGAGCCAGCAGCAGGGCTTTGGCCTGCGCGGCTTCGACGGGATGCGCGGTCATGGCGGCATGCGCGGCTTCGACGGCATGCGCGGTCGTGGCGGCATGCGCGGCTTTGGCGGCGCCACCTTCTTCCCCGGCCAGAGCAATTCCGGCATCTCCACCACATCCACCAACCTCTAAACCGGTTATCCTGGCAGATACTGTGGTTCCTATCTGCCAGAGAGCCTCCCTCCTCCTCTCGACGCCTGGCGGCGCTGCACGGCCCGCCAGGCGTCTGCCGCGCAAAATAGCGCCATTCCCAGGCCGGTCGTCGGCTGTTCTTCCCTATGTTCAAGCGTCTCCTCCCCTATTTGCTTCTGATTCTTTTTGCCGCCTGCGCGCCTTTGTCGCGCTCCGCCGATCCAGATTCCCTCTCATCCGACGTGCAGAGGGTGGCGGAGGCAGTCACTGCCCGTCTTGCCGGCCAGCCCGCGGCTTCCGATCCTGCGGTCGATGTGGATGCGATTGTGCAAGCGGTCGTCGCCGCTCTGGAACCGCAGTTGGCGCAGCCCGCGCCCACCGTCAAGAAGGGTTCCGCCATGATCACGGCCAGCAGCGAGCTGGAAGCCACGCTGATCGCGCTCTACCAGCGCGCCAATCCGGCCACGGTCTACATCCTCACCCCTCTCAGCAGCGGCAGCGGCTTTGTCTACAGCGCGGATGGGCATATCGTGACCAATCATCATGTGATCGCCAACAGCAACAGCTTCGAGATCGTGTTTGCGGATGGCACTCGCCGCGCCGGGCGGCTGGTGGGCCAGGATGTGGACAGCGATCTGGCCGTGTTGCAGGTGCAGGATCTGCCTGCCGGGGTGACGCCTTTGCCCCTGGCCCAGCCGGGCGATAGTCGCGTGGGCCAATTTGTCATCGCCATCGGCAATCCCTTCGGCGAGCAGGGGTCGATGTCGCTGGGCATCATCAGCGGGTTGGATCGCAGCCTGCGTTCGCAGCGGGCCGGGGTCAGCGGCGGCGGCTATTCGCTGCCGGCGGTGATCCAGACCGATGCTCCCATCAATCCCGGCAATTCTGGGGGGCCGCTGCTGAATCTGGCCGGGGAAGTGGTGGGTGTGAACTCGGCCATCGCCAGCACCAATGGCGTGGGCTCGGGTGTGGGTTTTGCCATTCCGGTGGCTGCGGTGCGCCGCATTGTGCCCAGTCTGATTGCCTCTGGGCGCTATGACTATCCCTATTTGGGCGTCAGTTTTGCCGAGGAGTTGACTCTCTCCGGCCAACAGGCGCTGGGGTTGAAAGAAGCGCAGGGCGCGTATGTGCTCGGCGTGAACAGCGGCGGGCCGGCAGAGCGGGCCGGGCTGGTCGCGGCCGACGCCAGCGGGCGCGGCGGCGATCTGATCGTGGCTATTGATGGTCAGCCCATCCGCAATTTCTCGGATCTGAACAATTTCCTTGTGTTTCAGGCCGAGGTCGGTCAAACTATCATCCTCTCCCTCCTGCGCGGCGCGCGCCAGGTCGATCTCACCCTCACCCTGGGCGCCCGCCCCTGAGCCGCGCCCTCTACGACTCTCCCTTTTCCACCCCTTCAGGAGCCTGTTTCCCGTATGAATCGTCGCCGCATCCTGGGCCTGCTGGCCCTCATCGCCTTCGTGTCCGTTGCTGTCGTGGCCTACGCCTTCCTGCGCACGCCTGAGGCCGCCACCGGCCCCATTCAGGCCCCCACCCTGGCCGCAGCGGCGGCCACAAACACGCCCCTTTCGCCGACCGATACGCCCATCCCCGCCACAGCGGCCGCGGCGCCCGATACCCCCACGCCGGAACCGCCCGCGGCGCCCACGCCGGAACCGCCCGCGGCCCGGCTGTTCGAGATCAGCGCGGCAGAGTCAGTCGCCCGCTTCTCGATCGATGAGGTGCTGCGCGGGGCAGACAACAGGGTGATCGGCGCCACGGATCAGGTGGCAGGGCAGATCGCCATCGACGCAGCGACGCCGGCCAACACGCAGGTGGGCCAGATTGCGGTCAATGCCCGTACGCTGACCACCGACAATGATTTCCGTAACCGCGCCATCAAGAACCAGATCCTGCGCACCGATGCCTTTGAGTTCGTCACCTTCACCCCCACCGGCCTCAGCGGGCTTCCGGCCAGCGTGGCCGTGGGCGACACGTTCCAATTCCAGATCAGCGGCGATCTGACGATCACCGACATCACCCGCGCCGAGACCTTCGATGTGACCCTGACCGTGGTCAGCGCCGATCGCATCGAGGGCCTGGCCACACTCTCCATTCGCTGGGCCGATTACAAGCTGCGCATCCCCAGCTCGCCGCAGGTGCAGACCGTGGCCGAGACTGTCACCCTGCAGCTTGAATTCGTGGCAGAAGCTTTGGTTGGTTAGTTGGTTGGTTGGTTAGTTGGTTGGTTGGTTGGTTGGTTAGTTGGTTGGTTGGTTGGTTGGTTAGTTGGTTGGTTAGTTGGTTGGTTAGTTGGTTGGTTGGTTGGTTAGTTGGTTGGTTGGTTGGTTGGTTAGTTGGTTGGTTGGTTAGTTGGTTGGTTGGTTAGTTGGTTGGTTGGTAGATCGCCGATTTGGATAAATGCCCGTCTAACAACCAAACAAGCCAAACAAACCAAATCAAACAAACAAACAAACAAACCACCCACCCACCCAACCACCCATCCATCCATCCAACCATCCAACCATCCAACCAACCAACCAACCAACCAACAAACAAACCAACCAACAAACCAACCAACAAACCAACCAACAAACCAACCAACCATCCAATCATCCAACCAACAAACCAACCAACCACCCCTCCCATGCCCACCATCCTCGTCATCGACGACGCCCGCAACATCCGCACCCTGGTGGCCAGCTATCTCGAAGGCGAAGGCTACCGGGTGCTGACCGCGTCCAATGGCCGGCAGGGCCTGGAGATCGCCCGCAGCGACCCGCCCGACCTGATCATCCTGGATATCATGATGCCGGAGATGGGCGGCTACGAGTTTTTGCGCACCTTTGCCGCCGAAAGCCGCACGCCGGTGATCCTGCTCACGGCCCGCCTGGAGGAATCGGACAAGGTGCTGGGCCTGGAACTGGGCGCGGACGACTATGTGACCAAGCCTTTTGGCATGCGCGAACTGGCGGCCCGCGTGCGCGCGGTGTTGCGTCGCCTGGAAAAAACCGCGCCTGCTGCCGGCATCCTTGCCGTTGGCGAGATCGCTCTCGACCGCGAAAGCCGGCTGGCTGCGGTAGCCGGGCAACGGGTGGATCTGACGCCCAGCGAGTTCACCCTGCTGGAGACCCTCATTTCCGCCCCGGGGCGCGTGTTCTCCCGTCTCGACTTGCTGGAGCGGTTGCAAGGCAACATCTACGAAGGCTACGAGCGCACCATCGACGTGCACATCCGCAACCTGCGCGCCAAGATCGAGCCTGACCGCCGCCACCCGCGCTACATCGAGACCGTCTACGGCGCCGGATATCGGTTTGGGGGGTAGGGGGGTGGTTGGTTAGTTGGTTGGTTAGTTGGTTGGTTGGTAGATTGGTAGATCGCCGGTTTCGATAAACGCCCGCTCAACCAACCAAGTAACCAATCAACCAACCAACCAACCAACCAACCAACCAACCAACAAACCAACCAACCAACCAACCAACCAACCAACCAACCACCCCCCATGCGCACCCTTGCCTTCAAACTCACCCTGGCCTTTCTCATCGTCGGCATCACCGGCGCGGTGCTGGTGTCGCTGTTCGTCAGCCTGCGCACCGAGCGTGAGTTCGATCGCTTCGTCCTCGATCGCTTTCAGGCCGATCTGGTCGAAAACCTGGCCACCTACTACCGCAACAACGGCAGTTGGGAAGGCATTGGCGCCATTGTCGTGCGCAATCCCTACAATCGTGGGGGCATGCAGTTCATGCACGCGCCCGTCACCCTCACCGATGCGGCAGGCGTCGTCATCTACGGGGGCAGGCGGTATTACACCGGACAGCAACTGGACAAAGGGGAGATGGCCGCGGCGCTGCCGGTGAAAGTGGACAACGCCATCGTCGGCCACCTGCTCTTCAGCACCTTCGAGGGCGCAACCCAACTGCGCGAATCGCCCGAATCCGCCTTCCTCGCGCGTGTGCGTCAGGCCATCTGGCTGGGCGCAGTCGCGGCGATTGGGGTGGCGTTGCTGTTGGGCGCAGGATTGGCCCGCGGGATCACCCGGCCGCTGCGGGCGCTGACCGCCGCCACCCAACGCGTGGCCCAGGGCGAGTTGGGCCTGCAAGTGGAACCGGGCGCGGATGACGAACTGGGCGAATTGACCCGCTCTTTCAATCAGATGAGCCATGATCTGGCCGAGGCCAGCCGCCTGCGCCGCCAAATGACTGCCGACATCGCCCACGACCTGCGCACGCCCCTCACCGTCATCCTTGGCTACACCGAGGCCCTGGCCGAAGGTAAGATGAGCGGCCAACCCGCCATCTATGATGCCATGCACGAGGAAGCGCAACATTTGCAGCACCTGATCGAAGACCTGCGCACCCTCTCCCTGGCCGATGCCGGCGAGTTGCGCCTGCAACGCCAGCCCTGCTCCCCCCGCCGCCTGTTGGAACGCATCCTGGCCGCGCACCGCCTGCAAGCCGAACAACAGGGCGTGCGCCTGCATCTGATCGCCGCCGAAGACCTGCCCGATATCGACATCGACCCAGACCGCATGACGCAGGTGCTGAACAACCTCGTCAGCAACGCCCTCCGCCACACACCCGCCGGCGGCGAGATCGCCCTGGCGGCGGAGGGCGGGCCGGCAAACGTCCGCCTGACCGTGCGCGACACCGGCGCCGGCATCCCCGCCGCCGATCTGCCCCACATCTTCGAGCGTCATTTCCGCGGGGACAAGGCCCGCGGGCAGGACGCGTCCGCCTCTGGCTTGGGGTTGGCCATCGTCAAATCGCTGGTCGACCTGCACGGCGGCGAGATTGGCGTGAGCAGCGCGTCCGACCAGGGCGCGACTTTCACCATCACCCTCCCCTCCCACACACCTGCAGCCCCATGAAATTCAAGTTACTGCTCCTGCTGTTGGCGCTGATCCTGGCCGCCTGCGGCGGGGCCGCCCCCTCGCCCACGCCTGAACCGATCGCGCAACTGCCTACAGCTCGTGCGGACACCCCCACAGCTGTTCCGCCCACGGCCACACCGATCCCGCCCTCCCCCACCGCCACGGCCACGGCCACGCCTCTGCCCACGGCTACGCCGACGATCACGCCCACGCCGACCGCCACGCCCCTCCATCCCCTCTCCATTCCCTATCTGCGCGGGCAAACCTTCCCGCCGCAGGAGATCGTGATCGAGCAAACCCTGGCCGCGGGCAGCAATTACGACCGCTACATCGCCTCGTACCGCTCGGAGGGATACAAGATCTACGCCCTGCTGACTGTGCCTCGGGGGGAGCAGCCCGCCAGCGGCTGGCCCGTCGTCATCTTCAACCACGGCTACATCCCGCCGCGCGAATACCGCACCACCGAGCGCTACGTGGCCTATGTCGATGCCTTTGCCCGCAACGGCTACATCCTCTTCCGCCCCGACTATCGCGGGCATGGCGATTCCGAGGGGGAGGCCGCCGGCGGCTACGGGTCGCAGGCCTACACCATCGACGTGCTCAACGCCGTGGCCGCCATGAAAGCCTATCCCGCCGCCGATCCCAATCGCATCGGCATGTGGGGGCATTCCATGGGCGGGTGGATCACGTTGCGGGCAATGGTGACCGACCCCGACATCAAGGCCGGCGTGATCTGGGCCGGCGTGGTCGGCTCGTATGAGGATCTGTTCTATCGCTGGCGGCGAGGCAGCGGCCCCACGCCCACCCCGCCGCCAGAAAGCAGCCGCGGGCGCTGGCGCAACAGCCTCACCGCCGCGCACGGCCTGCCCGACCAAAACCCAGCATTCTGGCGCACCCTCTCGGCCAATTACTACCTGGCCGATCTGTCCGGGCCTATCGCCCTGCACCATGCCACCGGCGATACCTCGGTGCCGGTGGAATTCTCCGAGATCCTGCATGAGCAGGGCCTGGAAGCGGGCGTGCCGATCGAGATCAACGTCTATCAGGGCGACAACCACAACATCTCGGCCAATTTCAACACCGCCATGGCCCGGTCGGTGGCCTTTTTCGACCGCTGGCTGAAGCAACCGGTGGATCTGGCCGCCATCGCCGAGCCGACCCTGTTTGCCAGCAGTGTGGTGAACCTGCGCGCGGGGCCGGGGATGGCGTTTGCCGTTGTCGGCCAGCTTGCGCCTGGCGCCGGCCTGCCGATCATCGGCAGCACTATCGACCGCACCTGGTGGCAGGTGCAGACGGCGAACGGCCCTGCCTGGGCCATTGCCGATCTCACCCTCGCGGCCCGCGCCCGCGATGTGCCGGTGACAGACGAGGCGACGGGGCCGTGACGAGACGCGGGGCGTTGCACCCTGCCTGCAGCGTGCAATGCCCCCCCGACAGTGCTATACTTCTGCGGTCTGCATCACGCTACGCGCAGCGCTTCTATCGCACCAGTTCACCTTGCGTGTCATGATGAACAAACTCGTCAGAATGACCCTGAAAGGCTACAAATCGATACGCGAGCTTCATCTGGAACTGCGGCCGCTCACCCTCTTGATCGGCGCCAATGGCGCGGGAAAATCCAACTTCATCGGCGCCTTCAAGCTGCTGAACCACCTGGTGAATCAGAACTTGCAACTGCATGTGGCGCGAGCGGGCGGCGCCGATCAGATCCTGCATTATGGTCGGCAGAACACAGAACGACTCGTGATCGATCTCTGTTTTGCAGCCGACGAGGATCGTTTCTGCGGCTACCACTGTTCCCTGGCGCCGGCGGCGGGCGATACGCTTGTGTTCGAGGATGAGCGCACGGCGTCCTACGGCAGCGCCCGCTTCGCCGAACCCACACCAGTCTATTTTGGTGCAGGACAAAAAGAAAGCGCACTCGCCCAAAAATCCGACGAAATTTCACGAAACATCCGGAAAGTTATATCCAATTGGAAAGTGTATCACTTTCACGATACCGGAGAAGATGCCAAAGTTAAGCAAAATTGTGATATAGACGACAACGATTACCTCAGAACAGATGCTTCAAATCTTGCAGCATATCTATATTATTTGCGCGAAAAACAAACACCTCACTATCGCGGCATTATTGATTTTATCCGGTTGGCTGCTCCCTTCTTCGACGATTTCTCGTTGAGACCGAATCCCTTGAACCCGCGCAAGATCAAATTAGAATGGCGCGAAAAGGGAACAGACGCCTACTTCGATGCCAATTCCCTGTCGGATGGCACGCTGCGGCTGATGAGCCTGGCGACCCTGCTGCTGCAGCCGGTCGAGCGCCTGCCCGCAATCATCCTCCTCGATGAACCGGAGTTGGGGTTGCACCCCTACGCCATCACGCTGCTGGCCGAATTGCTGCGCAGCACAGCCACGCACACGCAGATCATCGCCGCCACGCAATCGGTCACACTGGTCAATCAGTTCGAGCCGGCAGATGTGATCGTGGTCGATCGTCAGGGCAGGCAGTCGGTGTTCAGACGGCTTGATGCCGCTGATATTGCCTCCTGGCTTGATGACTATGACAGCTACGGGCTGGGCGATCTTTGGGAGAAAAATGTGTTTGGGGGCAGGCCGTCTGTATGAGATTCATCAAGATCTACGTTGAGGGACAAACAGAGGAAACATTCACTCGAGATGTCCTCGCTCCTCATTTGCAAACGGTTGGCATCTATTGCACACCTGTGCTCTCCCGGACAAAACGGGAGAAATCGGGGCAAGCCTTCACTCCCACCTTTCCAGCGCCGGCCAATGCAGGCGCGCGAAGACGTGATAGAGCCGGGCCTGCACCTCGGGCCGCAGCCGCGCCCGGTAGATGCCCAGCAGCGGCGCCCACTGGATCAACCAGCGCCATAGCAGGGCGGCGTCGAGTTGGCGCAGGAAGTGCTCGCGGTCAAGCAACCGCCCCCGCCGGGCCAGCGCCGCCAGATACTGCTCGATCATAGCCGCGGGCGGCTGCGGCGGCTGCGCCTCGGCGTAATGCCAGGGGTGCAGATAGCAGGCCAGATCCAGCGCCGGCGGCCCTACCGCTGCCAACTGCCAGTCATACCACACCCGCTGGCGGCCATCCGCGCTGATGGCGATGTTCTGGAAGCCGGCGTCGCCGTGCAGCAGGGTCTGCGGCCCCGCGTGCAGCCGGTCGAGCAGGGGATCGGGCCGCGCGGCCAGCGCCCGCAGCTGCTGCAGCCGGGCCGCGGTCAACTGCGCGTCCGGGGGGATGCGATCCAACCCGCGGCGGGCGTCGGCCAGCAGCGCCGCGGCGTCTGCGGCAATGGGCCGGGCCAGCCAGGGGTACGCGGCCAGCCGATCCTCCTCTCCCCACCCCGCGCTATGCAGGCGGGCGAGGTCATCCAGCGTGGCCTGTGCATCCGCGGCATCCCAATCTGCCTGCCAGTGCGATGTGCGTTTGCCGGCAGCGAAGGGCAACAGCCACAGATCCCCGCGCACCACATCGAAAGCCACCGCGGTGGGCAGAGTCAGGGGGATGAGTGGGGAGAGATGCGCGTAGACCAGGGCCTCGCGCTGGGCCGCGCCGCGCAGAAACGCGCCCTCGGCCACCGCGCCCCGCTTGTAGATCAGGGTGATCGATTGCTGCACTCCGGCCCGGCGCAGCCCCAGTTGCCAATATTCCAGGGCGCTGCCCGATAATCCGCCGGCAAAGGGCTGTCGCTGCCAGGTGGTGACGCTGGCCTGCGGCGCGGCCAGATAGCGCCGCAACCCCCACAGCAGGCCCTCAGGAATCGCCCCCATCGGTCGCCCCGGTCAAGCGCTGGTGCAGCGCCTCTTGCTCTTGCAAGGGCGGCAGATTGAGGAAACGCAGCCGCCCCTGCTCGCCGTCCCCTGCCCCATCGTCGGCGTAATAGCCGATCAACAGGGCCGTGGTGCGCCGCCCGGCGATCTCCACCCGCTCGATCTGCCGGCGGCGGATGCGCACACTCCCCCGCCCCGGCGAGACGTAGGTGAGGGTCTCGCCATCGTAGAGGACGCGGGCGAAGCTGGTCAGGGCCATGCTGGCAGCGATGATGGCCACGCCCGCGCACAGGATCATGACCGGCGCCCGCGGCTGCACCCACACCTCGCGGCCCAGCCAGATGGCGGCGATCACGAAGAAGAGGGCCGCGGCCCGAAAACGCCAGGTGGGGCGGTAGATGCTGACCGCGCTCATGCCCGGCCTCGCGGGCCCTGGCGATAGCTGTAGCCGCTCAGGGAGAGTTCGGTGAAGCCCAGGTGCAGGAGCAGGCCCTGCGCGGCCTCGTCCGCGTGGTTGATGTCCACGATCAGGCGATGCGCGCCGCGGCCGGCCAGTTCGTTGAGCGCGCGCAGCAGCAGCCAGCGGCCCGCGCCCTTGCGGCGATAGGCCGGCTCTACCCGCAGCCAGCGCAGCGAGGCGCTGATCAGGCTGCTGGCGGCGCTGAGCAGGGGCAACTGATCCACCACAGCCTCGGCCACGGGCCGCGAGCGTTCGGCCAGATAGAGGGCCACGCCCCCGCCCGCATCCCGCTCGATCTGCAATGAGAGTCCTGGCAGGGTGGGCAGCCGTTCCAGCGCCGGCGCGGTGCAGCTCCGTTCATACAGCAGCCAGCGGTCGCTGATGCGATAGCCGGCCCGGCCCAGGGCCGCCATCACCCGGAACTGGCTGCCGGGCAGCATGCCCCGCCCGGCCAACGCGCAGGGATAGCCGCTGCGGATGTGGAAAGCGCAGCGCTCTGTCACTTCCTGGGCGCTGAAAAAGGCCTCGACCGCGGTCAGGAGGGCCGCGGCCACGTCGGCCGGGGCCTGGGGATGGAGAAAGAGCTGGCGCAGGAAGCCGTGACGGGTGGGCCGCGGCGCGTCGGCCAGCCGGCCCACCGCGGCGTGTGCAAATCCCCAGGTGAATTCGCCCTCGCGCGCCACCAGCCAGCCGCCGCTATCGACGTGCAGTTGGGCCTGGGGGCCGGCCTCGTCGAAGAGCGCCAACTGGCGGAACTGCTGCGAGTCCAACTCCCAGCAATAGGGCAGCCCGGCCATGGTCTGGTTGAACAGGGCCGTCACCGCGGCCAGATCGCTGTGGCGAAGGGGGGTGATGTCGATCATAAAACAGGGGAGATGGGGTGAGGGACGAAAGACGAAGGACGAAAGACGAAGGACGAAGGACGAAGAATGACCCGTTTTGAATATAATTGGCACTGATCTATGACTAACAATCAACAATCAACAATCAACAATCAACAATCAACAATCAACAATCAACAATCAACAATCAACAATCAACAATCAACAATCAACAATCAACAATC
>JAANMV010000571.1_pt1 | contig 45399 bp, 35 predicted proteins | sample 7279661 | NCBI WGS metagenome assembly JAANMV01 (sample SAMN14094540, study PRJNA606508) | bioreactor metagenome | isolation source: A lab-scale SPAN reactor treating ammonium-rich wastewater day 121 | place: Ireland: Galway | collected 2017-05-16
GGGGTGTCCTCCGGCAGCACCCGGCACAAGGCAGGACCAGAAGGCGTGGATGACGTCCAGCCTTTCTGAAGTGGCTCCGGTTTCAGCTTCCCAACGTGAAGAGGTCTTCACGAGATTCAACGGCCAGCCGCCGTTCGCCTCAGCCGGCGCTAAAAATGCCGATGGGCTCGAGATTTTATATTGGGTGGCGACGATGTCCGTCCCCTTCCCCGTGGTCATGACCACCTGACGTGCACGGCCCGGGGGCTGCACCACCAGTTGCAGGTGTCTCGCACTGACCCGTCCCGGGCGGTCCACGCCCGCATTCCCACCAAGGAGTTCACCATGTCCGTTCCACCGACGTCCACCATGACCTCGTACCCGGACGCCCCGGCCCTGCTGGTCCTCTCGCACCTCCGCTGGGATTTCGTGTTCCAGCGCCCGCAGCACCTGATGACCCGCGCCGCGCGTGAACGGCCCGTGTACTACATCGAAGAACCCCACTTCGGAGACTGGGAAGACCACCTGGAGGTGCGCCGCGAGGCGTGCGGGGTAATCGTCTGCGCCCCCCACATCCAGCAGGGACACAGCCCCGCGCAGTCCCAGGCCCGCACCGCGCGGCTCCTGGCGGAGCTCGTGCAGGCCGAGCAGCTTGCCGAGTACGATCTGTGGGTGTACACGCCCATGGAACTTCCGGTCACGGCGGGCCTGCGGCCCCGCGTGACCGTGTACGACTGCATGGATGAACTCGCCAACTTCCGGGGCGCGCCCCCGGAACTGCGCACGCGGGAAGCCCGGCTGTTCCGGCAGGCGGACGTCGTGTTCACCGGCGGGCACCGCCTGTACGAGGCCAAGTGCCGCCAGCACCGCAACGTGCATCCCTTCCCGTCCAGTGTGGACACCGCGCACTTCGCGCAGGCCCGCACCACCCGCCAGGACCCCGAGGATCAGGCCGGCCTGCCCCGCCCGCGCCTGGGCTTTTACGGCGTGATCGACGAGCGCTTCGACATCGACCTGATCGGCGAGGTCGCCCGCCGGCAGCCGGACTGGCAGTTCGTGCTGATCGGCCCGGTCGTGAAGATCAACCCGGCCGACCTGCCGCGCGCCGCGAACATCCACTACCTGGGACAGAAGTCGTACGCCGAGCTCCCCCGTTACCTGGGCGGCTGGGACGTGGCCCTGCTTCCCTTCGCGCTGAACGAGGCCACCGAGTTCATCAGCCCCACCAAGACCCCGGAGTACCTGGCGGGCGGCGTGCCCGTGGTGTCCACCGGCATCCGCGACGTGATCCGCCCGTACGGCGAACTGGACCTCGTGCGCATCGCCGACGGTGCCGACGCCTTCGAAGCCGCGTGCGCCGCTGCCCTACGCGAGGCCGGCACGCCCGCCGCGCAGGCTCGGCAGGCCCGGGCTGACGAGCACCTCAGCCAGCTGTCCTGGGACGCCACCTGGCAGGCCATGCAGGCACAGATGAACGCTGCCCGCCCGGTCGTGCTCGCCGAGAGTGCCGATGACTGAGCACCCCGCCGAAGCCCAGGGCTTCGACTACCTGATCGTGGGGGCCGGATTCGCCGGGAGTGTCCTGGCGGAACGGCTCGCCAGCACCGGCCACCGGGTCCTGATCGTCGAGAAACGCCCGCACATCGGCGGGAACGCCTACGACACGTACGACGACGCCGGCATCCTGATCCACCCGTACGGCCCGCACATCTTCCACACCAACTCCAAGGACGTCTTCGAGTACCTCTCGCAGTTCACCCAGTGGCGCCCCTACCAGCACCGCGTGCTGGCCAGCGTGGACGGCCAGCTGGTGCCCATGCCGATCAACCTGGACACCGTGAACCAGTTGTACGGCCTGAACCTCACGTCCTTCGAACTCGAAGCCTTCTTCGAGTCGGTGGCCGAACCGGTCGAGCAGGTCCGCACCAGCGAGGACGTCGTGGTCAGCAAGGTGGGCCGGGACCTGTACAACAAGTTCTTCCGCGGCTACACCCGCAAGCAGTGGGGCCTGGACCCCAGCGAACTGGACGCCAGCGTCACCGCCCGCGTGCCCACCCGCACCAACCGCGACGACCGCTACTTCGCCGACACCTACCAGGCGATGCCGCTGCACGGCTACACCCGGCTGTTCCAGAACATGCTGGCGCACCCGAACATCAAGGTCATGCTGAACACCGACTACCGCGAGATCCGCGCCCTGATTCCGCACCGGCACCTGATCTACACCGGTCCGGTGGACGCCTTCTTCGACTACCGGTACGGAAAGCTGCCCTACCGCAGCCTGGAATTCCAGCATGAAACGCACGACGTGGAGCAGCTGTTCCCGGTTGGGACGGTGAACCACCCGAACGACTACGGCTACACCCGCGTGAGCGAGTTCAAGCACATCACCGGGCAGCAGCACCGCCGCACCAGCGTCGTGTACGAGTACCCGCGCGCCGAGGGCGACCCGTACTACCCGGTGCCCCGACCCGAGAACGCCGAACTGTACAAGAAGTACGAGGCGCTCGCCGACGCCGAACCCGACGTCACCTTCGTGGGCCGGCTCGCCACGTACCGCTACTACAACATGGATCAGGTGGTGGCGCAGGCCCTGACCACCTTCCGGAAGCTGCAGGGCACGTAACCCAAGGCAACGGGCCGGGTGGGGAACAGGGAGTGATCCTGTTCCCCACCCGCCTTCGTTGTGGCAGGCGAGTTCACGCTGCCTGTTCCGGTCCGCGCCGTTCATGAAGTCCGCTTTACCGGAAGCAGGCGCCACGGTGCAATCCGCCTAAGTCCGTTCCCGCCTTCTAACACCCTTCCCCTGAAAAAACACCGGATGCTGCGCAGAGCGGGTCAGCACCGCCTGTCCACGCCCATTCACACGGAGGGATCAAGGATGCAAAACCAGACGTTGCAGGACCTGTACATCGACCAGTTGCGTGACCTGTACTCCGCCGAAACCCAGCTCACTGCGGCCCTGCCGGAAATGGCCATGGCCGCCAGCAACCCGCAGCTCAAGCAGGGGTTCGAGATGCACCTGGAGCAGACCCGCGGCCAGCTGGCCCGTCTGGAGAAGATCTTCGAGGTGCTGGGTGAGTCCCCGGCCGGGAAGACCTGCATGGCGATGCAGGGCCTGGTGAAGGAAGGCCGTGAGGCGGCCGGTGAGAACGAACCCGGGCCGGTGCGGGACGCGGCCCTGATCGCCGCGGCGCAGCGGGTCGAGCATTACGAGATCGCCGGGTACGGCACCGTCGTGCGCTTCGCTCAGGTGCTGGGCATGAACGACCACGCCGAGACGCTGCGCGTCACCGAGAACGAGGAGAAGCAGACCGACCAGCAGCTGACCGTGGTGGCCGAGCAGGTCAACCAGGCCGCACGCGGGTAAAGGAGACGAGGCCCGTGAAAGTGAAGATGTCCGACCTGATGATCGCGCTGGGGTACGCCAGCATCGCCTACAGCGCGTACCGGTACTTCACGGCCACCGAAGCGGACGCCAAAAGGGACGCGCTGTTCGTGGGCCACTGGGCGCCGACCCTGTTCATCCTGGGGGTGGGCGCAGAGAACCGCGAGTACCGCCACCAGAACACCCTGGCCCTGGATGCCGACGCCTGACCCGTCCGGCACCTCCAACGAAAGACCACCTGCCCGGGTGGTCTTCGTTGTTTTTCTCCGGGCTGGTGTCAGAGGGTGTCGTCCCGCCGGTCTTCCGGCGTGCGGTTCTCCCCCGCGTCCGGGTCCTCGCGCGTCCGGTAATAGCGGCGCAGCCACTGGCTGAGGCCGCTGAGGTCCGGGAACAGCGTGCGTTCCGTGATGTTCAGCTGGTCGAGCTTGTCGCGGATCTCCCATTTCAGCGCCGCCGGCACGCGGATGCGCTGCGCCGCGTCAGGGTGGCCGGTCAGCCAGGCGTCCATATCAGCGCCGGGCGTGGACAGCAGCGAGAACAGCGCCGACTGCTGCACGATCCGCTGGTCCACGGAAGGCGGCTCGAGAAAAAGCAGGAAGGGACCGCCCGCCTGCTCCTCCAGGTGTTCGAGCCAGCCCATCTGCGCGTCGAAATCCAGTCGGCCGCCGCCCCTGCCCTCCCGCTGGCCGAGCTGGCCCAGCATCTCCACCGTGAACACGTCGGCCCCCTCGCCCTGCAGCACCTCCGCGACCGGCCCGGGCAGGGTCGCGTTGGTGGCGGTGACGTTCACGCGCCAGATCAGGCCGTCCTCGCCGTAGCGGGCCTCATCGGCCGTGACGAAGTGCAGGGCGACCAGCGGCGAGTACGTCCAGTCCAGCAGGCGGGTGGGCAGGCCGTGATGCTGCCCGAGCGCCAGCCAGGACCACACCGAGTCCAGCGCCGGCGCGCTTGCCTGAGCGTACTTCCGGAACGCCCGCACGAGGTGCCGCTCGACGTCCCGGGTGTTGCCCGCCACCCGCTGCAACGACGTGCTCAGCGGCGCGGTGCTGCCCTGGCCGCGAAACACGAATGGTGACCGGTAGCGGCGCAGCGTGGGATTCCACGATTCGTCCTGCAGCAGCTCCAGCAGTTCCAGGTACGTATGGACGGTGCGGGTCTGTGCCGTGTCCGGATGCGGCATCAGCAAGCCCGCCTTACCGGATCAAGGGCCGGTCGCTGCTTCCAGGAATGGGGCGTGTCAGGCATGGAAACCGTCCTTGCCGAAGTCTGGCAAGGCGTGGGTCGCGGCTCGTTTGACCTTGCCTAAAGTCGCTTCAGCGAAACCGGCGGCTCTGTCCAGCTTTCGTGAAGAGATACTGGGAATGGCGGACCATAGCGGCCAGGCTTTAAAGGGGTTTACAGGTCCAGGCTCGAAGGCTCGGCGCGGCGTTCCCCGCCCAGTGCCTCCCCCTCCGGGTTTCGCCGATGGCCCGGAAGGCCCGCCGTGACGGTCGTCGGCTCCTCTTCATGGTGATCCCGGTGATTCTCGCGGAGGTCATCACCATCGTCGAACGGTACGTGCTGTACTCATGCCGGCTGTATTTCCCGTGGCACCGCGCCAGCCGCCGGCGTGTACTTCCCCGGCGTGCTCGCGTAACTGATGACGAACGCCGTGCTGCCTATCACCGCCGCCGGGGAGTGGCGGCGCCTGTCCGACATGATCGCCGTGGGCGCCTACCTGCTCGGCGAGATTCCCCTGGCCGGCATCACCCTGATTGACTCGCGGCTGGTCCTCCGCACATCCACAGAGGACGTCCGCCTGAACTCCCACGTGCTGATGGTGGCCGTGCTCCTTGTGGTCGCGTATGTCGCCATGATCCACGGGATGCTCACGCCCGTCACGCGGCACTGACCCGCCCCGCATTCACGCGAGGCTGTCCCGGACAGCTTTTTTTCACGGCGCCGGGCGGGGGAGGCCCGTATTCTGGAAGCCCGGACCAACTTCGCGTCCGGGCGTCTCTGGTACGCTGTCAGGAGACACCGCGCTCCCCATCCTCCCGCCTGACATGACGCGGAATCCCCGTGAAAGGGGGCGTCTGCTGGCCCGCACCGACCCCTTCGCCGCTGCCCGGAAGGACGCCCCTCATGAGTGAACCCAGCCCAGCCCCCCCGGCGGACGCCGCCCCGGATCCGGCCGCCCGGCCCGGCCGGATGGGCACGCTGCAGAGCCTGCTGCGCGAACTCGGACAGGCGGGGGCTGGCACGCAGGGCACCGATCTGGTCGCCGACTGGCTGCGCCGCACCTACGGCCTGCAGGGCGTCACGGCCCTGCACATTCATCAGGGGCAGCTGCAGCCGCTGCCGTTCTTTGATCCCCTTCCAGAAGCGATGACGTTCACGCGCGAGGACGTGCAAGTCGTGCGGGCCGGCCAGGTGGACGTCCGGCCAGGCGGCATTCTCGTGGCGCTCGGCGGCCGCTACCGGGCGCGCTACTGCCTGTGGCTGCATCCGGTGCCCGCGCGGTTCACGGCCGCCGACCTGGAACTGCTGCAGCTGTTCGCGCATGGCGTCGGCCTGGAAATCGAGTGGCGGATCGTGCAGCAGCACCTGGGACTCCTGCGGCGCCTGCAGCACGACCTGCTCCGCGGCAGCCTGGACCAGGCGTACGACGTTCTGCTGCGGTACGCCGTGGCGATCATTCCCGGCGCGGAGACCGGGTCGATGGCCGTGCGGGACGGCAAGCTCTTTCACGTGGTGGCGTACGGCTCGTACGACGAGGAGGAACTGCGGGACGTCGCGTTCGACGTGGCCGACAACCGCGACGTCTGGTACGGCCTGGGCGAGGCCGCCTGGCTGGCCGGGGTACCCCGCGTCCGCCGCGGACCGGACCTGATCGCGCGGGGCGGCGGGTTCGTCCGCGGTGGCGAATACCATCCCGAGGCGCTGGCGAGCGTGCAGGCCCTCCAGGCGAACATCGCCGTGCCGATCCTGTACGCCGGCGAGGTCATGGCCTTCCTCAACATCGATTCCCTCACTGACCCGGACGCCTTTGGGGACGACTCGGTGGCGCTGGCGACGTCGTTTGCGGAGCAGACCGCGCTGATCCTGCACGAGTTCCGGCTCCGGCACGACGTGGATGCCGCCGCCCGGACCGACGAACTCACCGGCCTGCCCAACCGGCGGGCACTGACCCGCGCCCTGCCGGCCATGATCCACCGCGCCCGGGAGGGCGGCGCGCCGCTGTCGGTCATGCTGCTGGACGTGCACAACTTCAAGGCGATCAACGACCTGTACGGGCACGCCACCGGCGACCTGGCCCTGCGGCGCGTCGCGGACGCCCTGCGCGCCTTCCTGCTCCGGCTGCCCTCCGTGGACGCCGCCCCGGCGGGCGGTCCGCCCAGCACGGCCTTCCGGGTGCTGTCGCCGCAGCCCTTCGTGCCCGGGGAGCCGGCCGCGTTTCGCAACGGTGGAGACGAGTTCATCGTGACCCTGCCCGGCGCCACGCCGACCGACGCGGAACGGCACGCCGCTGAACTGCGAGACGTGATGCTGGGCGTGAATGTCGAGGGCCGACCGATCGTGCTGGACATCGGAGTGGCCGCCCTGCAGCCGGACGACGAGACCGGGGACACGCTGTTCAGGACGGCTGACGAGGCCATGTACCGGGACAAGCAGGCGCGGTACATGGCCTCGTCGGATTCCCCGGGCTGACGCCTCAGAGCAGCAGGGTCAGGGTGGTCATGGAGACGTGCGTCACGGCATGCGCCACCATGGCGCTTTCCAGCGACCGGCGGGTGAAGAGCAGGCCGTAGACGACGCCACCCACGGCATTGAGCAGCACGGTACGGGCCACGATGGCGGGCGTGAGCGGGACCAGGGCCGCCACCGCGCCCAGGTGACCGATCCCGAACAGCGCGGCGACCACCAGCACAGCTGTCAGGATGACCGCGCGGGTCGGCCGGACGGAGTGCCGCTGAAACACCCGCCAAAACCCCACGGTGAGGACCGAGACGAGCGCCCAGCGCATCTGAAGTTCCTCGCCGATGCCGCCGTACAGCATTCCGCCCACGGTGACGGCCAGCGTGCGCTCCTGCCCGGCCGCCGCGCGGGCCCAGGCGTCACCCAGCAGCGGGCCGGTCAAGCGGTCCAGCGCGACGATCACTGCGCCGGTCAGCAGGCCCGGCAGCAGGGCAGCGCGGGCGTCCGCGCGCAGGGCCGCCCAGTCGCGGTCCACCAGTCGGCTGCGGAATCCGGCGCGTGGCGCGGCCCAGGCGCCCGCGGCGACACTCAGGGCGACCAGCACGGTCAGCTGCGCGGCGGTGGCGGCCAGCAGGGTGGCCATCGGCGGGGCGCCCGGCGTCCGTTCGGTGAGGGGGCCGAGCATGGCCGGCAGGGTCGGGAGCAGGCCCAGCACCGCCGCCAGCCCCAGGGGAAGCAGGGTCAGCAGGGCGCGCGGCAGGTGGCGGGACACGGATGCGGGCGATGGAGTCTGGGTCATGACGGAACCTTCAGGCTGGGGAAGGGGCGGGAAACGGTCAGGCGGGGAGCGCGGGCGGGCGCCACATGCGGCGGTCCAGCGGGGACCACATCAGGTGCGTCACGGCGTGCCCCAGGACGGCGGCCAGCAGCCCGTACTGCAGGAACAGCCAGCCGTACAGCAGGGCCAGGGCGGTGTTCAGGACGACCGAGGCGGTGAAGAACGCGGGGGTGGGCCGGCAGCCGGCACTCAGGTACGCCGGCCAGTGCAGGGCCGCGAACAGCAGGCCGGTCAGCAGGTTCGCGGTCCAGAAGGTGGCCGCGCCGGCACCCATCGGGAAGGTCAGGAGCCACACGGCCAGCGGCAGCAGGCCCCAGCGCATCAGCACCTCCTCGACCACGCCGCCGTACAGCACGCGGGACGCCAGGCCCGCCTCCTGCCGCAGGCCCTCGGAGGCCGCGAGCGTCTGCGGGTCCAGGCGGGGCCGGAACACGCCGTAGTACGCGGCGAACATGGCGGCGCTGCCGAGCACCGCGGCCGAGAGGGCCGTCAAGGCGCCAGCCGGGGTCTGGAGGGCATCGGTGCTGAGCTGCGCCAGGCCCACCCGGGGCCCGAACGCCGCTCCGAGGGCGGCGGCGCCGGCAGCCAGCAGGGTGGTCTGGGCCATGCTGGCGGCGATCAGCACCCGGCGGGGCGGCAGCGGCCGGGCGGGCGGCGTGGGCTGCTGCCGGGCGCGGCGCAGCACGGTGTCGATGATGGCGGGCGTGGCGATCAGGATGCCGGGCAGGCAGGCGGCAGTCAGGGTGGCGACCGTGGTCCAGTTCATACGTTCTCCGGGCCGGGCAGGGTCAGGGCGACACTCTCGGTGGCGCGGCGGGGGGCCTCAGGGTCCTGCAGGGCGGCGTAGCGGGCGTGGAGGTCCTGCACTTCCTGCCAGAACGCGTCGTACTGCGCGTCGCTCAGGTGCAGGTACGCGCCCGTGCGGCGCTGCTCGCTGGCCCGCTGCATGGGTTCGGGCGGCAGGGCGCTCAGGTCGGCCTGCTCGGTGAACGGCATGGCCGGGTTGACGTTGACGACCATGGCGGTGGCGCGGTAGTGCTTGCCGGTGTCGTCGTGGCGGGTCACCTCGATCAGGCCGGCGGTCTGCAGTTTCTTCAGGTGGTAGTGCAGGGCGCTGGGGCGCAGGCCGAGGTACTGGGCGAGCTGGGTGAGGGTCGCCTCGCGGGTGACGAGCAGCCGCACGGTGAGGAGGCGCACCGGGTCGGCCAGTGCGGCCAGTTCGGCTTTGGTGGTCAGGACATGCTCGGGCTTCATGATTTCTCCTCTTCAACTATCTTGAAACAGTTCAAGTAAATTGAATATAGGCCAGATGGCTGAGGAACCTGTCTCGCCCATTGCCCTGACGCTCCGGTTGCGGGATGCCTGCCCCGGCCCTCCGGAGCTATCCTGAACGTACCTGCCTCACGGTCATTCCAGCCTTTCCCCGGCCGCCCCGTGAGGCCCACCGAGGTGAAGGCCCATGCCGCGCCCATAACGAAACCGCCGGAACCCCAGTCCAGCCCGCTCGACCCCCCGGCCACCGCCGGGCCCAGTGAGGTGAGTGACGTGACACCGCGCATCCTGATTCCCACGCAGGACCTCGCCCCGGACGACCCCGCCCTCCAGTGCGCCCGCGTGAACTTCCCTGAGGCGGAAGTGCACCTGCTGCACGTCGTGGACCTGCTGCCCCCGCTGGATCTGCTCGCCGACGTCGGTGACACCGCTCTCACGCAGGCCCGCGACCTCCTGGGCGCCCTGGGCCCGGGGGAGGTGGTCGTCGCCGATCAGCCCGCGGGCGTCATCCTCGACCGCGCCCGCAGCGGAGCGTTCGACCTGATCGTGATGGGCACCGAACGCAGGGGCCGGCTGGAACGCTTCTTCCTGGGATCGGTCGCCGAGGCGGTCGTCCGCGAGTCGCCCATCCCGGTGCTGACCGTGCGCGCCCCAGCGGACCGCCTCACCCGGATCCGCCGCGTCACGCTGCTGCACGACTTCTCCCCCTCGGCCGAGCGGGCGCTGGGCACCGTGCGGACCCTCTGGCCCGGCGCGGCCGTGACGCTCCTGCACGCCCTGGACCCCGAAAGCCTGCACATGCCCTTCCCGGTCACCATCCCGGAAGGGGGCAGCGCCGCCGATCAGTTCATTCACCGCAACCAAGCCTGGCGCCAGGGAGCGCAGCGCCGGCTGGACGCGCTGGGCGGCGGGGAGGTCGTGCAGGGCGAACCGGCCGACCTCGCCCTCGACCGGGCGCGCACCGGCCAGACCGACCTGCTCGCCCTGGGCACCGTCTCCAGAACCGGAGTGGGCCGGCTGCTGTTCGGTTCGGTCGCGCAGCGCGTGGTGCGGGAATCTCCGGTGCCCGTCCTCACCGCCCGCGCCGCCCCGGAACGCCGCTGAGCCCCGCACCTGCCCGCGGCAGGGGAGAGGCCAGACCTCACCAGCCGGTCAGGTCGTTCTTCAGGTCGTCGGCCGCCAGCTGCGCGTACCCGCGCCGGGTGGTGTCCACGCTCTCATGCCCCAGGTGCGCCGCCACCCGCCCGAAATCCCGAATCTGCTGAATCAGGCGCGTCCCCGCGTACTTCCGCCCGGCATGAAAGCCCCGGAACGGCACGCCCGCCGCCCGGAACGCCTTGTCCAGGTGGTACCGCGCCGTCTGCTTGCTGCCGTACCGGAACACGTGCGTGCCCGGCGTGGCCCGCCGGCCGTCCGAGTGCTCCGGCCCGCCCGGCCCGTACAGCGCGCGGTAGTGCCGGGCCGCGCGGGCCAGGCTGGTGCTCATCGCCACGATCCGGCCTTTGCGACCCTTGCCGCTGCGCACGTGAATGCGCCGCGCCGTCTCGTCCAGGTCCTCCCATTCCAGGCCCAGGGCCTCGCTGATCCGCAACCCCGCGTGCGCCGTGAGGAACAGCAGGAACTTCTCGTGCACGCCCGCTTTCTCCAGCACGTCGTGCAGGTCGTCCTCGGAGTACGGGGGGCGCTTCACGATGCCGGGCGTGCGGTCCTTGGGGACCTTCACGTCCCGGAACGGGTCGGCTTCCGTTGCGCCGGCCCAGCGCAGCGCCCGGTACAGGCATCCGGCCGCCGCGACCTTGAGCTGCACGCCCGCGGGTTTGCGCCCGGCGGCCAGCATGGCGGCCACGTACCCCGGGGCGTCGTGCCGCCCGGGCCGCAGCAGGTTCACGGCCTGCGTGTCGGCGTACTCCAGGAACTGCCGCACGCCCAGCGCGTACGCCTCCACCGTGCGCGGGCTGGTGAGCACGCCACTCTGGCCCTGCTGCGTCAGGTAAGCCCGGGTCAGGCTGACCAGCGCGTTCACGTCCTTTTCTCCGGCGGCCTGCACGGCGCGGCGGCGCAGTTCGTCGTCGTGGAGGTTGGTCCACTCCCGCAACCCGGAGAGCGCGTCGGCCTGATAGACGGCGAGGGTCACGCGGGAACTCCGGGGTGGATCTGAACGGTGGAGGCAGGCATGATTGCCATTTATACCCTAAATCCACTTAGGGGAGATGGCGAACTTTCACGAGTCAGAGGGAACAGCTGACCTTCAGGAAACGCCCTCGTCAATTCCTTCCCCTGAGAAGCAGGGTACTCTACCCCTCAAAACGTCTTGCAGGCCCCTTCCTGGGCCTCCTGTGAGCGAGTTATTTTTCCTGCGTGCAGGACGTCGTTTTCTGAAGGGAAACTCAGGACTGCCCCAAGACTGCCCTTAAGAGCCTGTCATGCGCCGGGCCCCGCGGTGCGGCAGAGTAATCACGTCACGCCAGACGCGGGACCAACCTGATCCTCCTTCTCTCCTGAAGCTGACCGCGACCGGGTGAAGAGTTCAAAAGAAGGGCGACGTCCACCTTCCAAAAAACGGACGTGCGAGCGGGCCACAGGCACCACACCGGTTCGAGGCCGGTCTCCCGCACCCACAGGGCGTCCCCAGGACGCCTTTTTTCATGCCGTCCCCCGACCCTCCGGTCCGAACGGTGCAAGAAAGCAGCCTCTACAATGGACGGTATGGCCGGCGCCCCCCTTCCCGAGAACGAGGCGGTGCGCCTCCTCGACCTGGCGCGGTACCACATCCTGGACACCCAGGCGGAGGAAGCCTTCGACCGGATCACACGCCTCGCGGCCCAGGTGCTGCGGGTGCCGGTGGCCGTGCTGAACTTCGTGGACGAGAACCGCCAGTGGGGCAAGGCGATGGTCGGCCTGGAAGACAGCGAGGCGCCCCGCGAGCATTCCTTCTGCGCATGGACGATCCTGCAGGACGGGCCGTTCGTCGTGCAGAACGCCCCTGCGGACCCGCGCTTCCGCGACAACCCGATGGTGACGGGCGCGCCGCACATTCACCTGTACGCCGGGGCGCCGCTGATCACGCCGGCCGGGCAGCGGATCGGGACGCTCTGCGTCACCGACGACCAGCCCCACTCCCTGGACGCGCAGGACCTGCAGGCGCTGCAGGACCTCGCGGCGCTCGCCATGACCGAACTCGAGCTCCGGGCGCACGTTCACGTGCTCACCGGTCACCTCAGCGGCCGGGAGGCGTACGAGGCGGAACTGCGCCAGACGCTGGAGCACGCCCGCACGCTGGAGGGCGTGCAGGAGCTGGGCGACCTGCCGCTGTTCCCCAGGGAACTCGCGCATCAGACTGCCGCCCTGCTCACCGGCGCCCTGAGTTCCGACTGGGCGGCCCTGCTGGTCCTGCGAGGCGCAGAGGCGCACGGGGAATGGCTGCCCGTGCGCCTGCCTCCGGACCTCGCCGGGCTGGCCGGGCACTTTCAGGCGCTGGGGCAGGCCGTGACGGGTGGCCTGGCGCACCTGACCGCGCCGGCGTACCTGGACCCGTACGCCGCGCATCCCGCCGCGCGGCCGGACACGACCACGGCGGGCGTGCAGGCGGTCGCCTGGGTGCCGATGGGCGCCTGGGACGGGCAGACCTTCGTGCTGATGACTGCCCGGGTCAGTGCCGAGCGGCGGTCCGGCTGGCGGGCGAGTGACCGCGCCCTGCTGGACGCCGCAGCGCGCAGCGTCCGGGTGGCCGTGCAGCGGCAGACCACCCTGCGGTCACTGGAGCAGGAGGCGCGGCGTGACGCCCTCACCCGGCTGCTCAACCGCCGGGCGTTCGACGAGGACCTGCACGCCCACACGTCCGGCGGGCCCTTCACCCTGGCCCTGATCGACCTGGACGGCTTCAAGGCCATCAACGACACCGAGGGGCACGGGGCGGGGGACGTGGTGCTGCGGCTGTTCGGCAACGCTCTGGAGTCGCAACTCGAGCAGGGGCAGGCCGCGTACCGGCTGGGCGGGGACGAATTCGTGCTGCTGCTGCCCGGGCGGTGCAGCGACGACACCGTGCACGAGCTCGTGGACGTGGCCGTGCTCGCTGCCCAGCAGGGCACGGTCGGCCGGATCGGGGCGAGCGTGGGCGTCGCGCGGCAGGCCCCGGGGGAGGACGTGCAGGCCACCCTCGCCCGCGCCGATGCGCGCATGTACGATGCGAAGCGGCAGCGGCAGGCCCGGCGGCGCGAGCGCCTCACCTGACCCCCGGGCTCAGCGGCGTGGACCGGGCACCGGCGCGGGCCACAGGGCGTCGGCGGGTGCCGGGCGCGCGAAGTGGTACCCCTGCCCGAAGCGGCACCCGACGTCCAGCATGGCCTGCACGTGCCCGGCGGTCTCGATGCCTTCGGCGATCACGTCGAAGCCGAACTGCTCGGCCATGGACATGATGGCCCGCACGATCGGCAGGGTCCGGCCGTCGGCAGCGCCCGCCACGAAGGACCGGTCGATCTTCAGGACGTTCAGCGGCAGGTTCGGCAGGTAACTCAGGCTGGAAAAGCCCGTGCCGAAATCGTCCAGGGCGATCGACACGCCCAGGTCCCGCAGCGCCTGCATGCGCCGCACGGCGCTGTCCACGTCGCGCATCACGATCCGTTCGGTGAGTTCCAGTTCCAGGCATTGGGGCGGGAAGCGGGTGTCGCGCAGCACCTCGGCGACCATGTCCACGAAGTCCTCCCGGGCGAACTGCAGCGCCGAGACGTTCACGGCGATGCGCGCCAGGCCCGGCGCGCGGCCGAGCAGGTCGAGGCCCTGCCGGCAGGCCTCGGCCAGCACCCAGCGGCCGATCGGGATGATCAGGCCGCTGTCCTCCGCCAGGGGGATGAACTCCGCCGGGGAGACCAGGCCAAGTTGCGGGTGCTGCCAGCGGATCAGGGCCTCGGCGCCGACGGGCTGGCCGGTGTCGAGGTTCATCTGCGGCTGGAAGTGCAGCGCGAGCTCGCCGAGTTCCTCGGCGCGGCGCAGGTGCGACAGCAGCTCCAGGCGCTGCGTGGCCCGCTGCGGCAGCTCGGACTCGAACAGTTCGGTGCCGGTGCGGAGCGTCTTGGCACGGTACATGGCGACGTCCGCGTGCCTTTGCAGGGTCTGTGCGTCGCCGTCGCTGCCGGTGGACACGGCGATGCCGATGGACATCATGATGAACACGTCCCGTCCGGCGACCGTGAAGCCCCCACGCAGCGCGTCGCTCATCCCCGCGGCCCGCTCGACCGCCTCGGGCGCGGCGGTGTCCGGCAGGATGGCGACGAACTCGTCCCCGGCGAACCGCGCGAGGGTCTCCCCGGGTTTCAGGCAGGCCCGCAGGCGCCGGGCCACCTCGCCGAGCACGGCGTCGCCGGTATTGTGCCCGCCGGCGTCGTTGATGGCCTTGAAGTCGTCGATGTCGAGAAACAGCACCGCCACGGGCCGGCCTTCGGGCGCGGCGCGGTCCAGTTCACGCTGAAGCCGGTCATCGAACAGGGCGCGGTTGGGCAGGCCGGTCAGGTCGTCGTGTAGCGCCCGGTGTTCGAGTTCGCGGATCAGCGCGTCGTGCTCGATCACGATGGACGTGAGGTGCTGCGCCTGCTTGAGCAGCTCCCCGGTGGTGTCGCTGATGGGCGCGTCGGCCGGCAGGCATAGCGCCAGCGCCCCGATGAGGCGCTGGCTGCGGTCGAACACCGGCAGGGACGCGCACACCGGGAAGGCCTGCATGTCCCCTGCCTGCAGGTACGGACCCCAGTACGGATGCTGCGAGAGGTCCTGGGTGTACTCGGCGCCGGGCACGGCCGGCAGGGCCGCCAGCCGCTCGCGGACGTCCAGGCCGTCGAAGCCGCTCAGGAACGCCTCGGGAATGCGGGGGGCCGCGCCGACCCGGAGGGTGTGACCGTCGAGCAGCAGCACCGCGCAGCGGCCGGCCGGGTGCAGGTGCTCGACCATCTGCGCGATCTCCTGCAGCAGTTCCTGCCGCGGGCGCCCCTGCGTCATCAGGTCGAGCAGCCGGGTGCGGTCGCGTTCGAACTGCTCGGCGGACGCGTCGTGAATACGGACCAGGAACAGCGGCTCGCTGGCCGGCAGGCGTCCGATGTGCAGTTCCAGCGGCCGGGACCGGGAGTGCTCGGTCCCGCCGTACGGCAGGACCAGACTGTCCTCCTGGCCCTGGAGCACCCGCAGGATCGCGGCGTGGGCGTGCAGACCGCCGTTCGTGCCGGCATACAGGCACAGGGCGAGCAGGTTGCCGCCCGGGCCCGAACTGACGCCGGAGGCCGGGTAGTCGTTCTGCTGGGAGATCCAGGAGCCGTTCACGGTGAGGAAGGTGCCCTCGCCGTCCATCAGGGCCGCGGGGAACGGCAGGCCCATCAGGACCGTCGTCATGTGTTCCAGCGTGCTGCGGGACGAGTTCATGCCGCCTGGGGTTCCTCCTGCCACCGCCGGCCGGGCTGGCCGGTCCGGTACAGAGCGAGACGACGAGGGGTGGCGGTGGGGCGCGGATTGCACACGAGGCCCGCACGGTAGTGCCCACCCTATGACACAGTTCTGGCAGAGTGGCCCGGCGTGGGTGTCCATCAGGCCAAGAGGATGATATCGCGGGGGCCGACGGGGGCGACCGGCCCCGCCCTTTTACCTTCTCTGGAGGCTGCGGTGGGGTCCTGGGCGGCCTTGGGGAACTGCGTTGACACGCCCGCCCCTCTCAGTTATGCTATTTACGTAATCAAGGGATTGATCACAATCTTCCCCACCCTCACCCTGGAGATCCCCATGACGACCCCGCTCTACCGCCACGGCGACGTCCTCCTGCAGGCCACCACCGCCCCCACCACGCCGCTGCACCGCCAGCCCCACACCACCCTCGCCCACGGCGAACTCACCGGACACCAGCACCGCATCGCCGAGGCGAGCGCCGCCGAACTGTTCGCCCCCACGCCCACCGCCCGGCCGGGCGACCCGCAGTTCCTGCACGTCACCGCCCCGCACGCCACCCTGGTCCACGAGGAGCACGGCCCCATCCGCCTGCCGGCCGGCTGGTACCGCGTGTGGCAGCAGCGCGAGTACACGCCGGGCAGCGTGCGCGTGGTGCAGGACTGATGTTCCGGGTGCAGAGCGGCCGGCACCTGGTGCGCCCCCAGCGCCAGGACGGCCCTCAACCCGCCCCGCAGCGGCCCGCCTGCCCGGAACCGGCATCCACCGCCGGCGCCCCCGCACCCGCCCCGACCGCCCCCGCGGCCCTCACGCCGGTCAGTCCGCAGGAGGCCCGCGCCCTGCTGCGGCAGGCATCCCCGCCGGTCGCCCTGGCCGTCAGCGGCACCCTGAACCTCAGCGGCAGCGCCTGGCTGCGGTTCCTGCCCGACTGGCTGAGATGCGAGGCGCTGATCGTGGACGACTGCCCGCACCTCACCGCCCTGCCTGCCGACCTGCACGCCGGTCGCGTCTCCGCGCGCCGCTGCCCGGAACTGCGCGAGGTGACCGGCCGGCTCAGCGTCCGCGAGGGCCTGAACCTCAGCGGCAGCGGCGTGCGCACCATTCACGCCGACCTGCACGCCACCCGCCTGACCCTGGCCCGCTGCCGCGACCTGATCAACCTGGCCGGCACGATCAGCGTCTCGCACCTGGACGTGCGCGGCTGCGCCGGCCTGCGGGACCTGCCGCCCAGCCTGCACGTCACGCAGACCCTGGACGTCGCCGACAGCGGCCTCACCGCCCTGCCCCCACACATCCGCGCGGGCCTGCGCTGGAACGACGTGCCGGTCGAGCCCAAGGTGGCCTTCACGCCGGAACTGCTGACCGGGCACGACGTGCTGCGCGTGCGCAACGTGCAGCGCCGCCGCGTGCTGCTCGACCGCATCGGCGTGGAGAAGTTCCTCGCGGACGTCGGCGGCCTGATCCTCGACCGGGACGAGGACGCCGGCGGGCAGCGGCAGCTCGTGCGCGTCCCCTTCGACGACGACGAGGACCTGGTCGCCGTGGTGGTCCGCTGCCCGTCCACCGGCGGCACCTACGCCCTGCGCGTCCCCCCCCACCTGCGCACCTGCCGGGACGCGGTCGCCTGGACCGCCGGCCTCTCCGCCAGCGAGTACCATCCCGTGCAGGAAGCCTGACCCCCTCATCCTCCCGATTCACTCCAGGAGCGTTCCCATGACCCCCCCCACCCTGACCACCGACGCCCGTTTCACCCAGTCCACCCTGATGGAGCACCTCGCCGGCCCCGCGGACGTGCTGCTGCGCTTCCGGGCGCCCAGCCGGGCCGCGCAGCGCCGCCCCGTGAACCTCTCGCTGGTCATCGACGTGTCCGGCAGCATGGGCGGCGCGCCCCTGCGGCACGCCGTGCACGCCGCACAGAGCGTCGTGGACGCCCTGGACGAGCACGACTTCCTGAGCGTGGTGCTGTACGACGACAGCGTCCACACCCTGATCCCCCCCGCCCGCGTGACCGACAAGGCGGGCCTGAAAACCCGCCTGAGCGGCATCCGCGCCGGCGGCCTGACGAACCTCTCCGGCGGGTGGCTCAAGGGCATCGAGCACGTCAAGGCCAATGCGTCCGCCGACGTGGTCAGCCGCGTGCTGCTGCTCACCGACGGGCAGGCGAACGTCGGCATCACCGACGAGCGCGTCCTGACGAAGACCGCCGCGCAGCAGGCCGAGCAGGGCGTGACCACCACGACCCTGGGCTTCGGCAACGGCTTCAACGAGGACCTCCTGATCGGCATGGCCCGCGCCGCCGGCGGGAACTTCTACTTCATCCAGTCGGTGGACGACGCCGCGGACGTGTTCGGCTTCGAACTGCAGACCCTCAAGGCCGTCGCCGCGCAGAACCTCAGCGTGACCCTGCAGCCCGCCCCGGGCGTGAGCGTCACCGAGGTGCTCGGCCTTCACCGCCCCAACCCGGCCTCCCCCCTGACCCTGGACCTCGGGGACGTGTACGAGGACGAGGACAAACTGCTGGGCCTGAAGCTCAGCCTGCCGGACCTGCCGGGCGGCCCGCACCCACTCCTCACCGTGACGTACGCCGCCAACCTGCTCAGCGACGGGGCGATCACCCAGGACCGCGGGGCACTCGCGGTCACCGCGCCCTTCGGGCCCCTGACCGCGGACGTGCAGACCGACACGGAGGTGACCCTGGACCTCGCCCGGCTGCGCATCGCCCGCGCCAAGGAAGACGCCGTGGCCCTGGCCGACAGCGGCCGGGGCGCCGAGGGGGAGCAGCTGCTGCGCGGCGTGGTCACGGCGCTGCAGCAGGCCGGGCTGCACGAGCACTTCGACATCGCCGAGGAAATCGAGCAGCTTCAGCACTACGCCACCCGCATCGCCAGCGGCGCCTTCGACAACGCCAGCCGCAAGGAACTCGTGGACCAGTCCTTCCAGGGCCTGGCCCGCAGCCGCAGCGACATGAGCGGCCGCGGCGTGACCGTGGACACCGCCGTGCTGAACCTCGGCGTCGTGCAGGACACCGGCAGCGGCGTGGAACTCGAGTGCGTGCGCCAGGGCGGCAAGCTGCGCGTCCGGGCCGTGTCGGACGGCTTCGACCCGGGGCGCAACATCCAGTTCCCCCGCGCGCTGCGCGCCGACGGCGTGCACTACGTCGTGGACGGGCTGGAAAGCAGCGCGGACGGCAGCTTCTACCGCGTGACCGGCGACATCCGCCGCATCGTCCGCCCCGGCGAGGCCGACCCCCTGCAGAACCTCAGCGTGGGCGGCGGGTACGGCGCGCGCCGCAGCGCCGCCCGGGCCGGCGTGACCAAGGCCGCCAAGACCGTCGCCGACCTGGAAACCACCGATTCCAGCGACGGCGGCATCCTGGTGCAGTGCGTCAAGGAAGGCAGCAAGCTGCGCGCCCGCGTGGTGCAGGACGGCTACGAACCCGACTGGAACATGCGCTTCCCCCGCTCCATCCGCGAGGAGGGCACGCTGTACGTCGTGGACACCGTCGCCACCGCCCCGGACGGCAAGAGCTACATCGCCAGCGGCGAGATCCGCAAGCTGGTGCAGCCCAGCTGAGGACCACCTGACCTGAATGTGGGACGGGCCAGTGGGCCTGTCCCACACGCTTTGTGCGGGGGCATTCGCCCGCGGCCAGCCCGCCGGCCGAACCTGCATGCCCTGTAACCCTTCTTACGTTCTATAACAAGGGTCATGACTCCCACCGATCTCCTGAGCACCCTCCTGACCGAACTCGGCTGGAACCTCGCCGTGTGGCTGCCCACGGTGCTGGCCAGCATCGCCTTCATCCGTCTGATCATGGGCGTGCGGGTGCGCGAGATCATCACGGAAATCGAGGAGCACCAGACCGCCGCCATCGGCGCCGTGTTCTTCTCCGTGTCGCTGGGCTTCAGCCTGCTGCTCAGCCGCACCATCGCCAGCCCCGCCGTCGCCATGGACACCTCCTGGGCGACGGCCTTCACGTGGCTGGCCCTGGCCCTGCTGGTCACGCTGATCCTGTTCTTCCTGGGCGTGCTGGTCGTCTTCGGCTCCCTGGCCCGCCGCCGCGGCGAGGGCCTGCTCGCCTACATCCGCCGCGAGATGCGCGAGGAGCACAACCTCGCCCTGTCGTTCATCATGGGCGCCCTGTTCATCGTGCCGGCGGTCGTCACCTACCATGTCACGCTCTGAGCACCGCCCCGAGCGGAACGGCAATCCCGCCGGACCCGTAATGAACAGCATGACGAAGGCCGCCCCCAAGACCTTTCACCTGCCCATGCTGGCGTCCCTGCCGGTGCTGCTCGCGGGCTGCGGCGACTCGGACGACCTGAGCCGCTACAACCGCATGCAGTACGCCAGCTACCAGGAATGCCTGATCGCCAACCAGCAGCTCATCCAGCAGGGCCTGCAGAACCCCTGCACCGAAGAGGACGACGACACCGACCTTTTCAAGAAGAAAAAGAAGTACTACGGGCCGCTGTTCTACGCCGGGTCCGGCAGCACCCGCTACGTCGGCTACTCGGGCCGGTACGGCGGCGTGCTCTCCGGCAGCGGCCTGACCTACGACAGCAAGAAGGGGTCGTACGGCAGCTTCAAGGCCCCCGTCAGCCGCGGCGGCCTGACCTCCACCGCCCGCGGCGCGCTCAGCTCGGGCGGCTGAAGGCGTGCAGCGCCTCACCCTGCCGCCCCGCCCGAACTGGGAAGCCCGACTGCAGGAGGTCGGGTTCACCTGGTACGCCCCCACGCCGGAACACCCGGTGCCGTACTGGGGCGAGGACGCCTGCTACGCCCTGAGCGCCGCGCAGGCCGCCCGGCTGCAGCGCGACGCCCAGACCCTCACGCACATGGTGCTGGACGCCACCGGGCACGCCATCGAACGCGGCCGCCTCGCGGAACTCGGCATTCCCGCCTTCCTGCACGCCGCCGTGCGGGACTCCTGGGACCGTGACGACCCCAGCGTGTACATGCGCCTGGACCTCGCGTACGACGGCGTGAACCCCCCGAAACTGCTGGAGGTGAACGCCCAGACGCCCACCAGCCTGATCGAGGCGGCCGTCAGCCAGTGGCAGTGGCTGGAAGACCGCCTGGCCGCCGGGCAGCTCCCGGCCGGCACCACGCAGTGGAACACCATCCACGAGGGCCTGCTCGAACAGTGGCAGCACCTCAGGGCCGCGCGGGGCGTGGGGCAACTGCACTTCAGCGCCGGACGCAACGACGAGGACATCGCCACCGTCACGTACCTGCGCGAACTCGCGCAGCAGGCCGGGGCCAGCACCGACTTCGTCATCGCCGACCAGATCGGCACGTCCGAACAGGAAACGCACCTGCTCGACCACTGGACGCTGCCCATCCGGCACCTGATGTGGCTGTGGCCCTTCGAATTCGCCTGGGAGTCCCGGGACGCCGCCTACCTCGCCCGCACGCACACCCGCTTCATCGAACCGCTCTGGAAGGCCGCGACCGGCAGCAAGGGCCTGCTCGCCCTGCTGCACGAACTTCACCCCGGCCACGACCTGCTGCTGCCCGCCACGCTGACCTCCGGCGCGCTCGGCGGGGACGTCGTGCGTAAACCCCTGTACTCCCGCGAGGGACAGAACGTCACCCTGCCCGGCCAGCCCAGCACGCCCGGCGACTACGCCGACCTCGGCGTCGTGGAGCAGGCGTACACGCCGCTGCCCGAATACCCCGCCGGGGACGGCCCGCGCTACCCGGTGCTGGGCGTGTGGGTGGCCGGGGACGAGGTGTGCGGCCTCGGTATCCGCGAGGGCCGCGGCCGGGTCACCGACAACCGCGCCACGTTCGTCCCGCACGTGATCACCGCCGACCCGGGCTGACCCCATGACCATGCCCCGCCAAGCCAGCTTCATGCACCGCCTGCACGACTTCCTCGACCCGAGCGACGGGGCCGGACCCGCCGAGCGCTTCTTCAACGCCCTGCTCGTCGCCCTGATCCTGCTCACGGTCGCCATCACCATCCTCAGCACCGTGCCCAGCATCCACGCGCAGTACGGCCCCCTCATCCGGCTGTTCGACCTGTTCTGCTTCGTGATCTTCGGCCTGGAGTACGCCGCCCGGCTGTACGTCACGCCGCTGCGCCCCGGCCTGCCGCGCGGCTGGCGCGGGTACTGGCAGTACGCCACGTCCCCCCTGCCGCTCATCGACCTGCTCGTCCTCATCTCCCTGCTCGTCCCGGGCGCCACTGCCCTGGCCAGCCTGCGCGGCCTGCGCATGCTCAAACTCCTGTCGCTGCTCAAGCTCGGCCGGTACTCGGACTCCCTGCAACTCATCGGCCGCGTGATCCTGCAGCGCGCCGGTGAACTGCTCACCACCGTCCTGATCGTGATCGTCCTGGTGTTCATCGCCGCGAGTGTCCTGTACGAGGTCGAGGCCGGCGCCGGCACGAAAGGCTTCGAGAGCATCCCCCAGGCGCTCTGGTGGGCGGTCGTGACCCTGACCACCACCGGGTACGGCGACGTGTACCCCGCCACGCCCGTCGGGAAGGTCGCCGCCGGCTTCATCATGCTGTTCGGCGTGGGCATGGTCGCCCTGCCTGCCGGCATGATCGCCAGCGGCTTCGCCGAGGAACTCGCCCGCCTGCGCCTGGCCGAGCAGACCGCCCAGGAAACCCGCGCCGCCCGCTACTGCCCCCACTGCGGCGAGAAACTCCCCTGAACCTGGCCAGTCAGGCAAGGCCCACGCCAGATGCTCCCTGGGCGCTGTGCCGCGCCGGACTCCTGCCATTCCCGCTCTGCTCGACATGGTGAACGCCGCGTACAGGCATGCGGATGTTCGCTCCGTGCGCCGGTGAGACAAAAGTCCGCCCTGGCACCGCATGGACGCTGGTAGGGTGCGCGCATGCACAACAACGAACATCTGGAGCGTCTCGCGGTCGCCACGGCGCTCTACCTGGCCCGTGTGGAATATGGGCGGCTGCGCGCACTCCCGCAACCGCTTGAGAAAGACGCGGCAGAGCCCCGGGCGTTTGAGGTGGCACTCTACTACCTGCAGAAGGCGGGATTCCCTGCCAGCTTCAGCGCCGAAGAGCAGGGTGAACTGCGCTCAATGCTCCGTGTCCTGGACTGATCAGCCGTCCTGGTGAACGCTCCGGGCGGTGAATCAGGACGGCGCCCGGTGAGGCGGTGGGCAAGGCGTCACGTCCCTCTGTCACTCCATGAGGAGCCCATCAACTTCGAAGCCAGGCCCCGTCGGAATGGTGGTTTGGATGGCAGATCCAACCAGCCTGCCGGTCATGCCGCCGAGCGTAAAAACGTCTTTCACAATGGTCTAGCCGGGATTGAGGGTGACGTTGTACTCCACGACGCCAAACGTGCACGTGGTACACAAGCGAAGGGTCGAAGCAGTCGCTGCGGTTCATGACGAACGCCGCTTGCAGCTGGTGGGCGCTGCCCGGCCCGGTGAACCGGAAGCAGGCGGGTGCGGGATCACGTGCCCCACGGGTGTGCACTCTGCCGCCGACCAGGCCGTGTGTCGCCTGAGTGGCGATGCGGTGCCGAACAGGCGCACGGCCACAGGAGGCGCTTTCCTGCGTCCGTCCCGCGCGCAGGTCACCGGACTGGGCGGCCCTGCGCCTGCCTCCGGGTGAGGCGGGCGAGAAGGCCTGAAGCTTGACCCCGTGGAGCGGCCCTGCGTCTACTGACCGGTGACCGAGGCCCCGTGCAGGTGCACGTCTCGAAAGGAGGCAGTTATGACCCAGCCCCCCGTGAAGCTGCTCGTCGTCTTCTACTCCACCTACGGCACCAATCTCGGCATGGCCCGCGAGGCCGCCCAGGCCGCTGAAGCTGCTGGTGCCCAGGTCCGCCTGCGCCGCGCTGCTGAAACCGCGCCGCAGAGCGTCGTGGACAGCCAGGAGCCCTGGAAGGCGAATCTGCAGGCCATGCAGGACATCCCGGTTGCGACCCCGGACGACGTGGAGTGGGCGGACGGATTCGTCTTCAGCTCGCCCACCCGCTTCGGCGGGGCGGCCAGCCAGATGCGCGCCTTCATCGACACCCTCGGGGGCTGTGGGCCACCGGGAAGCTCGCCGGCAAGACCTTCAGCGCCATGACGAGCGCGCAGAACCCCAATGGCGGCCAGGAAACCACGTTGCAGACCCTGTACGTCACCGCCATGCACTGGGGCGCGGTGCTGGTGCCTCCTGGGTACACCCATCAGCACATCTTCGCCAGCGGCGGGAACCCCTACGGTGCCAGCGTGACGGCGAACGGCCAGCCCCTGAGTGACGAGGACCGCCACACCATCCGCCATCAGGTGGCCCGACAGGTCGACCTCACCCGCAAGCTCCTGAGCTGAACGAGGGGCAGAGGTCTGGCGCTCGCCGATCAGCGCCCCCGGCATCGTTTCTGTCTTTCAACGTGTCAGTTGCCGTGTCCGACGGCCACCGGTGAGGGCAGCAGCGCCTGGGCCTGCGCGGCCGGCAGGGGCCGGCTGAACAGGTACCCCTGACCGAGGTCGCAGCGCAGCGCCCGGAGGGTGTCGCGCTGCCAGGCCTCCTCGACCCCTTCGGCCACCACGCGGACGCCCTGATCGTGCGCCAGCGTCACGATCGCCCGCACGAAGCCGTCCCCGCCTTCCCCCAGGATGGACACGAACGACCGGTCGATCTTCAGGACGTCCACCGGCAGCTGCCGCAGGTAACTCAGGCTGGAGTACCCGGTGCCGAAGTCGTCCAGCGCGATCCGCACGCCCAGGGCCCGCAGGTCCCGCATCTTCTGCGCGGAGACGGCCGCGTCCTGAATCAGGGTGCTTTCGGTAAGTTCCAGGACCAGCGCCTCCCCCGGGACGCCGTGCCGCTCCAGGGTGGCCGTGACCTGGTCCACGAAGGCGCTCAGCCCGAACTGCGACGCCGAGACGTTCACGGACACCGTGAGGTCCGCGTGCTGCCCGTCGCGCCGCCAGTCGGCGACCTGCTGCACGGCCCTGGACAGCACCCACGCGCCGAGTTCCGGCATCATGGCGCGCTCCTCGGCGAGCTTCACCACGGTCAGTGGCGGGACCGGCCCGAAGAGCGGGGAATGCCAGCGCAGCAGCGCCTCGAACCCCATCAGATGGCCCCCCGCCAGGGACACGATGGGCTGGTAGTGCAGGTCGAGCGCGCCCTCCCGCAGCGCCTCGCGCAGGTGCGCTTCCAGCTGCACCTGTTCGCGCTGCGCGGCGTGGTCCTGCGCGTCGTAGAAGCGGTAGACGTTCTTGCCGGCGGCCTTGGCGCGGTACATGGCGAGGTCCGCCTGGTGCAGGGCGGTGGCGGCGTCGGCGCTGTCGGCGGGGCACACGGCGACGCCCACGCTGGCCGTGACATGGAAGGTCGCGCCCCCGAACCGGACGGGCTGCGCGACGGCCGTGAGCAGCCGCTGCGCCACCTGCGTGAGCTGCCGGGTGTCACGGACGGTCATGGTCAGCACGAACTCGTCCCCCCCGAACCGGGCGACGTCGTCCGAGGCGCGCGTGCTGGCCCGCAGCCGCTCGGCGATGTGCCGCAGCACCTCGTCCCCGGCCGCGTGCCCGTAGGCGTCATTCACGTACTTCATGCGGTCCAGGTCCATGAACATGACGCCCACCAGCAGCCCCTGGCGCTCGGCGGCCTGGATGCGCCGGTCGAGTTCCTCGTGCAGGGAACTGCGGTTGAGCAGGCCCGTCAGGGCGTCATGTCCGGCCTGAAAGGCCAGGGAGCGGGCCAGCCGGCCGTTGTCGAGCACCGCCAGCAGCTGCCGCAGGAACAGCAGCACGAACGCCGCGGTGACGAGCGGTCCGGGCAGCGGGTCGCGGCCCTGGGCGAGCAGGAACACGGCGTACGACAGGGTCAGGGCCATGGTCGGCAGGAGAATGTTCAGCCGGTGCCGGCGCTGCAGCGGCAGGGACCACGCGGTGGGGGCCGTGCCGCCCGGCGCGGCGAGCCGCATGTACGCGGCCGTGCCGAAGGCCGTGAAGGCCAGCGTCCACAGCAGGTCCAGCGGGGTGCCGAGGTGGTACAGGCCCTGCGCCGCCTGATGGGCGTACAGGCTGTGCGCGGCGAACAGCCCGGCCAGCCCGCCGCCCAGCAGACCCAGTTGCGCGCGGTCCAGGCCGCGCGGCCGCCACACCGCCATGGACAGCACCAGGGCGAGCAGTCCCAGGTCCGACACGGGATACGCGACCGCGACCGCTAAGGCGAAGGGCGTCGCGGCGTACGCGTCGAGAATGCGCTGCAGTGAGAAATGCCAGATCAGGGAGCCGATGGCCGTGATGATGATCGCCACGTCGAGGAGGAAGCTCAGCGCCAGCGTCCGTGACGGCGCGGGCTGCCAGACGTGCAGCACGCCCAGCAGGAAGCAGGGGGCCAGCAGTAGGTACCCGATGTCCGCTGCCGAGGGGAAGGTGGACGCTCCGGTCAGGTCGAACCAGGTGTACAGGCCCTGCCCGGCGGCCCAGAACAGCAGCCCGGCCGTGAAGAAGGCCCAGGCGCGCCGGGCCTGCCCGCTCAGGCGGGTGGAGAGTGTCCAGGCGAGCGCGGCGGCCAGCAGACTGGGCGGAAAGAAGCTGAGGTTGCCCAGCACCGCCTGCCAGGCCCGGGGGGGCGCGCCGGCAAGCACCCAGGTGACGTGCACGGTCAGTGAGACGAGCAGTAGGATGAAGAGCGTGGTGGGGCGTTGGATGCGGGTCACGGGTTCCTCCACCGGGTGTGGGTGCGGCTCATGATGCGGTGGGTTCCCTCTCCGAAGTCTGACCGTCAGGGTGAGCTGGTTGAATGAGCATGAACGCATTAGGAATATATCGAAGTGAGGTGGGCCTTCCAGGCTCGCCCACAGCCTCTAAGCTGAGCGTGAGAGCCGCCCTTGACCAGCGCCCGGAGGGCTTTGCAAAAGTCCTGTAGGGCGCAGAAAGGAATATATCGAATCAAAAGGTGTCGGAGAATCGCCTCCCCTGCTGTTTCTTGTGGTTGAAGGTCCCCTCCTACACTGACGTCCTCGGCGGAGCCCTGCACCGGGGGCGTGTGTCTTTCCTCATGCTTATGCCCGTGCTAGGGCATGGAGAAAAAGCCCCGTCGCGCGGAGCAGGACGATGAGATGTAGGAAGGCAGAGGAGCCAGGTCAAATGGAGGCGTTTGCTTGTATATATTCTTCCAACCTACTAGGAGCACAGATTTACTTGGATCGAAAGCGTTGTTTGGGTGGTGATCTGCCGTATCGGCTCTTGTGAATCAGGCACGCCAATCCAACCTCCAGCAAGACGAAATTGATTCACCTAATTCTGCTATTTACAGAACAACGATTCTCGCCTAGAGTAATGGTGAAAACCGCACACTCCCCGACGAGGTTCCCATGTTCATCGAAACGAAAATCGTAGGCCGCCGCACCCCGTTCGAGCGCCGCCCCATCGACTGCCCAGCAGGCCCCCACACCCTCGGGGAGCTCATCGGGCACCTCGTCGCCCACGAGGTCGCCGCCTACAATGAACGCCAGGACAGCCACGGCGCGCTGCGCGTCATGACCGAGCAGCAGCTTCAGGACGGCGCCGCGCAGGGCCGCATCCAGCTCGCCCCCCAGGAAAAAAGCGGCACGGTCACCGTCGAGGACGCCACGCACACCGCGCTGCGCGCCTTCGAGGACGGGCTGTACTACGTCTTCGTGGACGACCAGCAGATCGAGCAGCTCGACCACGTCGTCACGCTGCGGGCCGACAGCACCCTGCTCCTGCTGCGTCTCACGGCCCTGGCGGGCGGCTGAGCATGGACGCCACCGAATACTTCCGGGCGTTCGAGCAGCCCTGGCAGCCTGCCCTCGAAGCCCGCCTCGCCGCCACGACCAGCCCCGCCGCCGACTGGGTCCGGGCACGACTGACCGAACCGTCCAACTGGCGGGAGCGGCAGGCGCAGGAACAGGCGTTCGCGGCCGCCCTCGCCCAGGCCAGTGACGTGGAACTCAAGGACCTGACCGGGCTGCTGTTTCCGCAGTTCCCGGACCTGGCCGCCCGCGCCTACCGGTCCTACCTGACGCAGCGGCCCTACACCAGCGGGCTGCTGCGCCGCGCGTTCCGGTCCGCCGGGGAGGCCCCAGACACCGCGGCCGCTGCGGGCTGGCTGTGGAATCTGTGGCAGGCGCTCCGGGCGTACCCGCAGGACGTCACCTGGGTGGCCGAGTCCGCCGGGCTGCTCTCCCCCTGGGAGAGTCAGGTGACCGGCGCGCTGCTGGCCCAAGCGGTCAGCGACGGGCACGCTGGGGTGTTCGAGGTGCTGCGCGACACGGCCGCCACCGTGCACCCGGTCGGCCGGATGGGCCGGCACGTCCCCGCCGCCCTGCTCGGCAGCAGCAGTCCGGAGGCCTGGGCGCTGGCGCGGCAGCTGCTGCTCGCCGCGCAGCGGCAGGAGGGCCTGCGGCAGGTGATCCTGGAAACGGTGGACGAGGCGCACCCGGACGCCTTCCCGCTGTTCCTGCGCACCGTGCTGGACGAGGACCTGCTGCGCTTCGCCGCGGTGCTCCGCGCGGCCGGCGTGTGGTTCGGGCTGGGGTACGACGTCACCGACACGAAAACCGTCCGCCGGCTGCTGGGCACGGCCCTGGAGTACCTGGACGACCCCGCACAGGCCCAGGCGGCCGTGGCGGGCGCGCCCGGCGTGCCGGCGTACCTGGCGCTGTTCACGCTGGGCATGACCGACGCCGGGAGAGCGGGCCTGCTGGCCCGGCCGCTGCTGACCGACGCGGACCCGGAGCGCCGCATGGCCGCCGCGCAGTTCCTGAACGCCGCGGGGCTGCTCACGCGGGAGGACCACGCCACGCTGCTGCGCGACCCGGACCTGCGGCTCGGGGCGCTCAGCGCGCAGCACGCGCCTTCCCCGTACCACGCCCATCACGCGCAGCATGCCAGCGACGCCCTGATGAGCTTCGAGGACCTCGCCGGGTACGCCCGGCGCCTGCCGGAGCAGGCACGGCACACGCCGCTGCTGTTCCCCTGGCTGGGGCAGGTGCCGGCACGCGGCAGCGTGACTGACCGCCTGACCGGCCTGCTGGACACCGCCGAGGTCCTGCGGGTCGCGCCGCACGTGAGCGAGATGACCTCCACCGGGAAAAGCACCCTGCTCACGGTCCTGAAACGCGCCCTGAGCACTCCCGAGGTGGACGCGACGCTGGCCGCCGGCGCGCGGGACCTGGTGATCAGCCTGCTGCAGGACCGCAGCAGCAGCGTGTCGCAGGAGGCCGTCTCGGTCATCCGGGCCGCGCGGATTGAGCCCAGCGAGGCCGACACGCAGATCCTGCTGACGCTGCTGCGCCGCAAATCCGCGGACCTGCGGCGCGGCCTGATCCGCCTGCTCGCGCAGGACCCGGGCCTGGCGCAGCGCAGCGCGCAGGCGCTGCTCGCCTCCGGCAGCACCGAGCAGACCCTGCTGGACAAGCTCGTCTCACCGCAGAGCACGCTGAGTCTGAAGGATGGCCTGGGTCTGTTCGACCCCGCCGACCTCGCGCGGCCCGGCCCGCTGACCCGCCGGGACCGCGACTACCCGCGGGACGTGCAGCGGGGCGCGGAGCTGTTGGAGTCCCTGAACGACCTGATCGAGCAGCGCCGCGAGACGCCCCTGACGGCGCACGGGTACGACGGCCCGCAAACCGTGCTGCTGATGAACGTCTCCCCCTACCTGCTGCAGGCCCACGCGGACACGCCGATGCCGCTGGCCGACCTGTGGGACGGCTGGTGGGCGGCGCGGCCGGACGCGGAGGACGGCGACCTCACCCGCCTGCAGTGGGCGCTGCACCACCACGTGAACCGTGCCGACACGACCGACACGGAACTGAATGAGGAACTCGGGGAGCAGCCGGCCCTGGAGGGGCTCCTCAGCGCGGCGGAGGCGGAACTCGCCGCGCCCGCCGACGCGGACGAACCGGCCCGGCTGAGCGAAGCGACGCGGGACGCCCTGCGCGCGCAGCTCACCCGCGGCACCGTGGAGCGCACGCTGGGGCCGCGGGTGACCCTCAGTCTGCCGTGGCACGCCCTGCTCGCGCCGGTCGTGGCGTACCTCGCCGCGCGTCACCGCACCGCAGCCGACCGCGCCCTGCAACTGGATGCCTGGGAGACGGCCCTGACGTTCCTGCCGCTGAATGTCCCGATGCTCGTGTCGCAGCGGTACAGCTGGCGGCAGGAGGACCCCCGCGACCTGCTGGACGGCCTGCGCTGCGAGCACTGGTCGGACCTCACTCCGGCGCAGTTCCGGCAGTACTGGAACACGCTGCTGCACGAGAACACGGCCTTCCCGGCCCTGCCGGCCTGGCAGCCGCCGACCGGCGCCCTGCTGCGCGCCGTGCAGGAGGGCCTGGCCGGCCGCGCGGACCTGCTCAACCAGCTGATCGGCCCCCGGCCCGGAGACGCGTACCCCTCGCACGCCTTCCGCGACCTGGAGCAGGCCACCGCCCGCACGCCCGCCGCGGACCGGCCCACCTCCCCGGAGTGGGAGGCGGCGGCGCAGGCGGTGCGGGACCGGGTGCTGGAGGTCGAACTGCAGCGCGGGGACCTGGAGACCCCCGCGACCGCGCCCGCGCTGGCTCTGTCCAGCGTGCACGGCGCGGACGTGGCCCTGCGCCTGCTGGCCGGCCTGGGCCGCAACCCCCTCAAGCGCGGGTACCAGGGCAGCAACCAGAGCCGGGACGCGACCTTCAGCCACCTGCTGCGCGTCTCCTACCCCACCCCCACCGACACCGCCGCCAGCGTCGGGGCGCTGGCGCGCACGCTCGGGCTCAGCGAGGGCCGGCTGCTGGACCTGGCGGTGTTCGCGCCGCAGTGGGCGAACCTGATCGCCGGCACGCTCGGCTGGAAGGGCCTGACGGACGGCGTGTACTGGCTGCACGCCCACACCAAGGACTCGCACTGGAGCGTGCCGCAGGAAGTCCGGGACGCCTGGGAGGGCGAGATCAGCGGGCGCACGCCCCTGAAAGCCGCCGACCTCACCGAGGGGGCCGTGGACGTCGCGTGGTTCCACCGCACGTACCGCGCCCTGGGCCGGGCGCGCTTCCAGACGCTGCTCGAGGCGGCGCGGTACGCGTCGTCCGGCGCGGGCCACAAACGCGCCGAACTGTTCGCCGCCGCGATTCTCGGCGAGGTCACGGAGGCCGAACTGCTCAGCCGCATCCGCGAGAAGCGCAACCAGGACGCCGTGCGTTCCCTGGGCCTGCTGCCGCTGGGCCGCGGACGCAAGGCCCAGCAGACCCTGGAAGCCCGTTACCGCGTGCTCGCGCAGTTCCGGCGCGAGGCGCGGCAGTTCGGCGCGCAGCGGCAGGCCAGTGACCGGCTCGCGGCGGACATCGGCATGCAGAACCTCGCCCGCACCGCCGGGTACGCCGACCCGCAGCGCCTGATGTGGGCCATGGAAGCCCGCACCGCGCCGGACTGGCAGGCGGCCGTGACCGTGGACGGCGTGACCGTCCAGGCGCACGTGAACGCCGCGGGCGAGGCGGCCCTGACCGTCACCCGCGGCGAGAAGGCCCTCAAGGCCCTTCCACCCGCCCTGCGCAAGCACCCGGAGGTCACCGCGCTGAGAGAAGCGGTCAAGGAACTGGACGCCACCCGCCGCCGCATGCGCCTCGCGCTGGAAGAAGCCATGGTGCGCGGCGACCTCTTCCAGCCGCAGGAACTCCGGGACCTCGCGCGCCACCCGGTCATCGCGCCCATGCTGCGGGACCTCGTGTGGGTCATGAACGAGCAGCAGCTCGGCCACTGGCAGGACGAGACGCTGCGCACCCTGGACGGCCCGGTGCCCATCACGGACCAGGCGCTGCGCGTCGCCCACCCGCACGACCTGTTCACGGGCGGCCAGTGGCGCGCCCACCAGGCCGACCTGCTGGACCGTCAGGTCACGCAGCCGTTCAAGCAGGTGTTCCGCGAGTACTACCCGATCACGCCCGCCGAGCAGGGCGCCCAGCGCAGCGCGCGCTACGCCGGGCATCACGTGCAGCCCGGCAAGGCCGCCGCCCTGCTCAAGGCCCGCGGCTGGGTCAGCGTGCCCGGCGAGGGCACCCGCAAGACCGATCACCGCGAGGGCATCACCGCCTGGCTGGACGACAGCCTCGGGTACGGCACGCCCAACGAGGTCGAGGGCATGCCCCTGCACGCCGCCGGCTTCATCCGCCGGGACGAATGGACGCCCATGCCGCTGGCCGAGGTGCCCCCGAGGCTGTTCAGCGAGACCATGCGGGACCTGGACCTGGTGGTCAGCGTCGCGCACGTGGGCGGCGTGGACCCCGAAGCGTCCCAGAGCACCGTGGAGATGCGCGAGAGCCTGCTGCGGGAGACGCTGCGCCTCCTCAAACTCGGGAACGTGCGCCTGGAGCACCAGCACGCCCTGATCGACGGAGCGTACAGCCGGTACACCGTTCACCTCGGCAGCGGGACCGTGCACCGGCAGCCCGGTGGGTTCCTGTGCATCGTTCCCGTGCACAACGCCCAGCAGGGCCGGGTGTTCCTGCCGTTCGCCGACCCGGACCCCCGCACGGCCGAGGTGGTCAGCAAGGTCCTGCTGCTCGCCGAGGACCGCAAGATCCAGGACCCCACGATTCTCGAACAACTCCGCTGAGTGGACGGGAGGACAGAGGAACAGGTTTGGCACATGACCACCTGTTCCTCTGTCCTGCGCGCATAACTGGACCGTTTCCAGCGGCTGCCCACCGTGTAGCTCCACCGGGGCTTGATTGGATATATTCAGGCTGTTGGGAGACCCAGCTGAGGTGGACCAGCCACGGTCTCCCCCACCCGCGCACCCTCGTCGAGTTCCGACAAGGTCTCCATTTCTGGCCCCTTCAGCCTGGGCATCCGGCGGGGCGAAACAGACTCATTCCCGGCCCCTCTCCCCTGCTCTCAGACGAGTTCCATGCCCTCCACCGGGCCGCGCGTCAGGGTTCGGAGCGCGCGGGCGCTGAGCCACACGCTCTTCAGCCGGCCGCCCTGACGCACCGTCTTCTTCTGCAGGTTGGCCTTCTGGGTGCGGCGGGTCACGCCGGTGACCTTGCGGCCCACGCCGCCCTCGGCCCGGGCCCGGCCGCGGCGCCGCACGCGCCGCACCACCCGCGTGCCCCGGCCCGTCAGGGCGCACACGCGGCTCACGCGCCCACCCCGGTAGGCTGGCGGGCGCCGTCCAGCAGGGCCTGCAGGGCGTCCGGGTCGAGCTGCTGTCCGATGAACACGATCTCCGTGAAGGCCTGCTCCGGGTCGTGCCAGGTGCCGGCCTGTTCCAGCACCAGCTGCCGGCCCGTGTGGTTCCAGAGGGTGGCGAGGCCGTCGCCGAGGTTCACCCAGCCCTTGCTGCGGATGACGCTGCGCGGCAGCCCGGCGGTGAGCGCCTCCTGGAAGCGCGCGGCGTCCAGGGGACGCTCGCTGCGGTAGATGAAGGTGCCCAGGCCGAACTCCTCGCTCTCGGGGACGTGTTCGCGCTCCAGTTCCTCCTGCCAGGCGTCAAGCTGCATGCTGGCGTTCATGTCGAACAGGTCGACGTCCAGCAGCTGATCGGCGGGCAGCTGGCCCTTCACGGCTTCCAGCACGCGGGCGCGCGGGTTGGTGATGCGCAGCAGGTCGCGCAGGCGGGCGAGGTCGGCGGGCTGTGCGAGGTCCGCCTTGTTCAGGACCACGATGTCCGCGAATTCCAGCTGTTCGGCGAGCAGTTCCCCGAAGCCGCGGCCCTGCCCGCCGTCCTCGGGAGCGTCGTCCGGCAGGGTGTCCGGGGAGTTCCACAGGTCGAAGAACTGGGCGCTGTCCACCACGGTGATCATGGCGTCCACGTGCACGCGGCCGATCAGGTTGGGAATGGGCGGCTGGCCGGGTTCAGGGTCGAGCTCAAGGTCCTCGGGGGTCAGGCAGAAGCTCTGCGCGATGGGGAGGGGTTCGCCGATGCCGGTGGATTCGATCAGGATGGCGTCCAGTTCGCGGGTTTCGAGCAGGTCGTGCACGGCGTGGAGCAGATCGCCGCGCAGGGTGCAGCAGATGCAGCCGTTGCTGAGTTCGATGGTGTCCTCGGTGGTGCTTACGACGAGGCCGGCGTCGATGTTCACGGCGCCGAACTCGTTGACGATCACGGCCACGCGTCGGCCGGCTTGCTGGCCGAGGAGGTGGTTGAGGAGGGTGGTTTTGCCGGCGCCGAGGAAGCCGCACAGCACGGTGGTGGGAATGGAGGAGCTCGCCTTCATTTGATAATGATAGGGCATTATCAAAAATCGGCAAGTGTGGCCGTCAGCCCGACCCTCGCCGCCTACCGGCTGCCCTGCTTGTCGCGGTACATCGCGTCGTCCGCCTCCCGCAGCATCACCTCGCCCGTCACGTCCCCGTCCCGCAAGGCCGCCACGCCCACGTTCAGCTCGATCGGCTGCCCCGCCACGTCGGTTCCCCGCATCGCCGCGCGCAGGCGCTCACGCACCACCCGCGCGCCTGCCAGATCCGTCTCCGGCAGCAGCACCGCGAACTCGTCCCCGCCCCAGCGGAACACCTCCAGCGCCCCGCCCTGCCCGGCCGGCGCGTCCCGGCCCGCCGGGCGGAACACCACGTCACTTACCCGCAGCTCGCGCAGCAGCACCTCCCCCACCTGCATCAGCGCCTGATCCCCGACCAGATGCCCGTGGGTGTCGTTCACGGCCTTGAAGGCCCGGATGTCCGCCACCAGCAGCGACAGTGGCAGGGCGTGCCTCCGCGCCCGCGCCAGTTCCCGCGTCAGCGACTCCGTGAACGCCCGGCGGTTCTGCAACCCCGTCAGTACGTCCGTACGGGCCGCCGCGTGCACCTGCGCGCGCATGCGCGCCTCGTGCAGCAGCAGCGCCGCCTGCCGCGCGAACGACTGCGCCAGGTCGATGGACTCCCGGTCGAACGCCTCGGGGTCGGTCATGGAATCCACGTTCAGGAAGGCGTACACCTCGCCCTGATAGAGGATCGGCACCCCGATGTTCGCCTGGATCCCCGCCACGCTGGGCAGCGGCGCGTTGACACGCTCGCCGTGCAGGTCGTACCCGGTCCCGTGCGCCGCGAGCAGGCCGCGGGACTGGACGCGGGGCACGCCCCGGTGCCACGCCTCCTCCCCCAGCCCGTACCAGCGGTCCCGCGTGTGCCCCACCGGGAACGTCACCTCACTCAACTCCGTCTCGTCGAACGTCACGCTCGCCGCGTACCGGAACACGCCCCCCTCCCGGATCAGCAACGACCCGCACTCCGCCCCCGGAATCGTCGCCAGTGCCCGTTCCAGCAGCGGTTGGTACGCGTCCTCCAGCTCTCCGCCGAGCAGTTCGGCGTGCAGGACCTGCAGGCTGCGGGTGTATCGCACCGCCTGGAGCCGCTCGACTTCCAGCCCCAGCTGATGCCCCAGCTGACGCAGCAGCGCCCGGTCAGCGTCCGCCCACGCGCGGTCCGGGGCGCCGGCGTCCAGCCAGAAGGCCGCGCGCGGCCGGTACTTGCCGCCCAGCGGCAGCAGCACGCCGTCCGGCCGGAAACTCACCTCCCCGGCGCGGATCACGGCGACGTCCTCCGGCGTGAAGGCCGGCACGACCGGCTTCCCGGCGTCCCAGTGCGGCACGCGCCGCAGCGTCCCGCCCGACACGCCCAGGCCGGCCAGGCCGCGCACCTCGAAGATCCGGCACAGCTCCTCCGCGAACGTGGACAGCGACGGGTTCTCCTCGTCCCGGCGGGCGAACTGCTCGGCCAGGCCGTTCACGCGGGCCTGCCGGTCCAGGGTGACCAGCCGCGCGTGCAGGTTGTTCACCACCTGCAGGAACACCGCCTGGTCAGCAGGCAGTTCGGCCACCCCGGTCGGCCGCAGGATGTGCCCGCTGCCGTCCGGGGAGAGGGTGAAGGGAAGCGCCGGGTCGTCGGCCAGCATGGCCCGCAACCGGTCACGGAAGGCCCCGAGAGAGACGCATTCGCTCAGGGAGGCACTCAGGTGGAAGAGGGGGGTCATGCGGCACTTCACCTCACAGGAATGGAACGTGGCCCCAGCCTACCGCCCCCGTCTGACAGAGGCCTGAACGCCCCGCTCGAGTGGGCCGGTGAAGCCCTGTGTCCGGGCCGCGCGTCAGGTGCCGTGAAGGGCGCGCCGGGCGTCCTCGAGGTGCCGGCGCTCCTGGCGCGCGGCGTCCAGTTCCCCGCGCGCCTCGTGCCACTGCACGAGCATCTCGCGGCTGTCCAGGTCCAGCGGATCGGCAGTGATCAGCAGCCGCAGCGCGTCGCGCCGGCGCGGATCGGCGCCCGCCTGCGCCTCGGCGTGCGAGCGCAGCGCGTCATGCAGCACGCGCTCCACCTGCGCGCGTTCCTCCGCGAGTTCGTGCGGCAGTTCCGGCAGCACCAGCAGCGGCGCCGTGAGCGGGTGAAGCAGGCGTTCGAGCCGCGCGCGGTCCTGCCGGCCCAGCGCGTCCCGCAGGTCGGCCAGGTCGCTCTCCACCGGGAACAGCAGCGTCAGCACGCCGCGCTCCGAGCTGATCAGCGGCGTGCCGAACAGCGCCCGCAGGTGGTAGAGCGCGGTCTGCAGGCTCGCCAGGGGGTTCTTCGCGTCCGGCCAGAAGCGCTCGGCCAGCGCCTCCCGCGGCTGGGGGCCGCCCGCCAGCGCCAGGGTCAGCAGCAGCGCGGCGCTCTTGCGGGTGGGAAAGTCCGCCAGGCCGTAGGTCCGCCCGGCGTGCTGCACCTGCAGCGGCCCGACCGTCTGCACCCGCAGCGGGAACAGCTCCCGCGTCGGCGCGCCGGGCGTGCCCGCGAGCAGCGCCATGGCCGCCCGGGCGTGCAGGAGCGTGCGCAGGCCGTGCGCGCGGATCAGCGTGAGCGCCTCCTGCAGGTCCGCCTCGCCGCCGCGCGCGAGCAGGGCCGTGGCGAGTTCCAGCCGGGCCTCCTCCTGCCGGGCCGCCTCGATCACCCCGTCCAGCTCCTGCGCACCCTGCAGGGCCGCTTCCAGGTCGGCGCGCAGGCCCAGCGACCCGGCCTCGGCCAGCGCCCCGGCGGCGGCCTCCGCGTTCCCCAGTTCACGGTGCGCGCGGGCCCGCAGCAGCGCCGTCTCAGCCTGCAAGGAGGGGTCCTCGGACCGGGGGCCGCTCAGCAGATCCAGCGCCCCCTCAGTCCGCCCGGCGTTCAGGGCCAGCAGCGCCCGCAGGCGCCGCACCCAGCCGTCCAGGGCGTCCTGATCCGTCACGGTGCCGAGCAGAGTCTCGGCCGTCGCCTCGTCACCCAGCATGGCGTGCACCTCCGCCAGGTTCAGGCGGGCCAGGGCCGCCTCCCGCGGCCGGTCGGCGAGCAGCGCGGCCGCCTGCGCGTACGGCCCGGTCGCCTCGCGCAGCAGGCCCCGCCCGAACTGCAGGCCGCCCAGCGCCCCCAGGCTGCGCGCCTCGCGTTCGGCGTCGCCCAGCGCCCGGAACACGGTCGTGGCGCGCCGCAGGCTCTGCTCGGCCTCGGCGTGCCGGCCCGTCTGGATCAGCAGCTGCGCGCGGTTATGGTGAGCCTCGCCGGCCGTCAGGCTGCTCCCCTGCGCGGCCAATTCGAAATCCGCCAGGGCGCCCGGCGCGTCCCCGCGCATGGCACGCACGACCCCGCGGGCGTTGGCGACCACGCCGCGCAGCGGGTCGCCGGGGGAAGCGTCCAGGCCGGTCAGGGCCGCGTTGTACAGCTCCAGGGCACCGTCCGGGTCGCGGGCGCTGCGGGCCAGCAGGCCCGCCAGATACTGCGCGGGCGGCGTGGCCCGCAGGGCCCGCGGAACACTTTGCAGGGCGGCGCGCAGGGCGGCCTCACCCTGCGCCACGCGGGCGGTGCGGGCCAGCAGCCGCAGCGCGTCCTCCCAGGCGCCGGCGGCCTCCAGGGTCTCCAGCGCGGCCGCGTCGTGCCCGGCGAGTTCCAGGGCGTGGGCGGCGGCCCGGGCATCCGCCGGGTCCGGCAGGGAATTGAGGACCCGGCGGAGCAGCCCCGGCAGCTGCCAGACCGGTTCCGGACCCGGGTGGTCCAGGCCGGCCGGGAGCAGCCACCCGCCGTCCAGAAGGGCCTGCACGCTGGCCGGGTCCACGCCCAGGGCCGCCACCACACCAGGCGTCAGCAGGGGACTGGCCGCGAGCCGCCGGGCGGTGGCCTCCAGCGCTTCCGGCGGCCACGCGGGGGCCAGCACGGCGCGCGTGGCCGGGGCGTGCCGCAGGGCGGCCAGGACGGCGTGCGGTTCGGCGGCCGGGTCCGGGGAACTCGCCTGCAGGGCGGCGAGGTCGTCCGGCCAGCCGCCCAGGATGCCCAGCAGGACGCTCCGGGTGTCCGGGGGCAGGTGCGGCAGCGCGGCCGCCCAGTCGTCTGGGCTGAGCTGCACGTCCGCGGGCGAGAGCACCAGCGCCTCGGCCGCATGCCCGGCCGGCAGGGCGCGCAGGTCGGTCAGGGTGGCCGGGCACCACAGCCAGCCCCGCGCGCCTTCCGGCGGCGGACCGGGGAGCTCCGGCCAGCCGCGCGCCGCGGCCCAGGCCTTCAGGGCGCCGCGGGTCACGCCGGGCAGCACCGGGGCGACCACGCCGCGCTGCTGCACGTTCAGGCGGTCCACCAGCCGGGGCGGAAGGGGGCCCATGCCGGCAGTATAGGCCGGCCAGCGCGGGCCGCCCGAACCGGGAGGAATCCGCCGCCGGCCTTCATGGGGTGTTAGGACTCGGGGCCTCTCCCCTGTTCGGGGGGAGCCGCTGGTGTGTTTTTTGAGTTTTTTTTGAGGCCCGGCTGCTTGAATACCTGTATTCACATCACCGCGTCTTCCCGCTTCACCCGACGATCCCGCCGCCCCGCCCGGAGGCGCCTGTTCCCGTATTCCCCACTGTCAGGAGACCCGATGAAACACCTCAGCGCCCTCACCCTCAGCCTTAGTGTCCTGCTCGCGTCCTGCGGCCAGACAGTCCCCCAGGTGCGCGACGCCGGCGCCGCCCTCGGCGCCCAGGGCCGCAAGACGACCCCGACCACCACCGCCCCCAGCGCCTGCCAGGCGCTGTACGCCAGCGGCACCAGCAGCGTGCAGGTGGACGGCAACCTGCGTTACGGCCAGATCGGCACGCTGATCCTGTCCTTCGCGGACGACGCCAGCAAGGGCCGCGCCGTGGACTGGATGGACAGCAACCTGCCCGTGGATCTCGGCAAGGGCCTGGGGGCGCTGAGCGTGCTGCCCATGGTGGCCGTGACCCTGCCCGTCACGCCTGAACTCGTGCAGAGCCTCCAGGCCAACCTCAGCGGCCTGCAGTCCATCTACCAGGACGCCCCGCTGCGCTTCTCGCTGGCCGAGAGCGTCAAGTACATCGGCGCGGACACCGCCCGCGAGATCTACAGCGTCACCGGCAAGGGCGTCGGGGTGGGCATCATCGACTCCGGCGTGGACGCGCTGCACGCCGACCTCGACCACACCGCCCGGAATGTGAAGGTGGTCGGGCCGGTCACCGACACGCCCGTCGGCGGGTACCTGTACGCCGAACTGCCGGACACCGACACCACCAGCGGGCACGGCACGCACGTCGCCAGCCCCATCGGCGGCAGCGGCGAGGCCTCGGCCGGCAGCGCCCGGATGCGGCAGGGCGTGGCGCCCGGCGCGACCCTGGTCGGCGTCGGCACCGGTGAGGGCATCAGCATCCTGTACGCGCTGCAGGGCTTCGACTACCTGATGAAACCCGAGGTGCGCGACGCGTTCAACATCCGCGTGATCAGCAACTCCTGGGGCACCACCGGCGAGTTCGCGCCGTACAACCCCATCAGCCTGGCCGCCAAACGCGCCTACGACGCCGGGATCATCGTGACCTTCGCCGCCGGCAACGAGGGCCCGGACGCCAACACCCTCAACCCGTACTCCGCCAGCCCCTGCGTGATCAGCGTCGCGGCCGGCGACAAGCAGGGCAACCTCGCGGACTTCAGCAGCCGCGGCCGGGCCGGCGACGCGAACGTCCGCCCGGACGTGACCGCCCCCGGCGTGGACATCAGCGCCGCCCGCGCCACCACCGGCGTGGCCGCCACCACCGTGCCCGACACGGACAACCCGCTGTACGCCACCATCAGCGGCACCAGCATGGCCACCCCGCACATCAGCGGCGTCGTCGCGCTGATGCTCGAGGCGAACCCGGCCCTCACGATGGACGGCGTGCTGGACATCTTCAACAAGACCAGCCGCGCCATGTACTACACCACCGCGGCCGGCGCCACCGCGCAGCACGAGCCGTGGGAGGTCGGGGCCGGGTACGTGGACGCCGGCGCGGCCATCCGCGAGGCCGCCAGCCTGAACCGCAACCGCACCACCATCACCACCACCGCCCTGCCCGGCTGGACCGGCACCGTCGCCCCCAGCGTCTGCGCCCCGCTGGTCAGTTGCGTGACCACCGCGCAGCACACCCACACGCTCAGTGTGCCGGCCGGCAGCAGCGCGCTGCGCGTCGTCACGGACTGGGGCAACCCCGCCTACGACCTGGACCTGGAGGTGTACAACCCCGCCGGGCAGCTCGTGGGGTCCAGCGCCCAGGGCACCAGCCAGAGCGAGGCCGTGACCATTCCCAGCCCGGTCGCCGGGAACTGGAAGGTGGTGCTCAAGGGCTACCTGAACGCCAGCGCCACGTACGCCGGCACCGCCGAGGTGGACCAGATCGTCACCGTGAAGTAAGGCCGGGAATGAAGGCCGGGCCGGGCGCGTGCGGTCCGGCCTTCTTTCTTGCCTCAGATGCCGCTGAGCCGCGCGCCCAGCGGCCGCCCGGCGTGCTTGTCGCGGTACATGTCGGCGTCCGCGGCGTGCAGCAGCGCCTGCCCGGTCAGGTCACCGGCGCCGAGCACGGCCACGCCGAGGTTCAGCTCGATTGGCCGGCCGGCCACGCGGATCTCGCGCATGGCGCGCCGCAGCCGCTCGCGCACCGCCTGCGCGCCGGCCCGGTCGGTGGCCGGGAGCAGAATGGCGAACTCGTCCCCGCCCCAGCGGAACACCTGTGAGGCTGTCGGGTCAGCCGCCCCGTCACCCGGGGAAGCGACAGGGCCGGGCCGGAACACGGCGTCCGTGGCGCGCAGGGTGCGGTCCAGCACCGCTCCCACCTGCACGAGGGCGTCGTCGCCGGTGGCGTGCCCGTGGGTGTCGTTCACGGCCTTGAAGGCCCGGATGTCCGCCACCAGCAGCGACAGTGGCAGGGCGTGCCTCCGCGCCCGGGCCAGTTCCCGTGTCAGCGCCTCCGTGAACGCCCGGCGGTTGAGCAGGCCGGTCAGGGCGTCGGTCCGGGCCGCCACCTGCACCTGGGCGCGCAGGTGAGCCTCGTGCAGCAGGAGTGCGGCCTGCACGCCGAACGACCGGGCCAGGTTCACGGAGTCTTCCGCGAAGGCGTCCGGGTCGGTGAGCGAGTCGATGTTCAGGAAGGCGTACACCTCACCCTGGTACAGGATCGGCACCCCGATGTTCGCCTGGATCCCCGCCACGCTCGGGAGGAGGTCTTCGACCAGCGCGCCGCGGTACTGGTACCCGACGCCCTGCGAGGCCAGCCGCCGGCTCGACTGGACGCGGGGCACGCCGCGGTGCCACGCCTCCTCCCCCAGCCCGTACCAGCGGTCCCGGGTGTGTTCCACCGGGAACGTCACCTCGCTCAGTTCGGTTTCGTCGAAGGTCACGCTCGCCGCGTACCGGAACACGCCCCCCTCCCGGATCAGCAGCGACCCGCACTCCGCCCCAGGAATCGTCGCCAGTGCCCGTTCCAGCAGCGGCTGGTAGGCCTGTTCGGGTTGCCCGCCCATCAGGTCCCGGTGCAGGGCCTGCAGGGTCTGGAGGTGCCGCAGCGCCTCGCCGCGCTCGTACTCCAGGCCGATCAGGTGCCCGAGCTGCCGCAGCAGGTCACGGTCGCTGCCGGACCAGGCGCGGCCCGGCGCGTCCAGCCAGAAGGCCGCGCGGGCCCGGAAGCGCCCGCCGATGGGCAGCAGGACGCCGCCGGCGCGAACGTCGGGCTCCCCGGCGCGCACGGCCGCCACGTCGGCCGGGCCGAAGGCCGGGAGGCGCGGCGTGCCCGCGTCCCAGGACGGCGCGCGCCTCAGCGCCCCGGACCGCAGGCGCAGGCCGCCCAGGCCGTCCAGCCCGAAAATCCGGCAGCATTCCCGCGAATACGCGCCCAGCGAGGTGGCCGTCTCGTCCCGGCGGGTGAACTCGCGCGCCAGGCCGTACACCTGCGCGTGCCGGTGCAGGTCGGCCAGCGTGCCGGAGAGGTTCGCCACGGTGCGGGCGAAGGCATGAAAGGCCCCGGCGTCCTCGCCATCGGGTGCGCCGTGCCAGTGCAGGCCAAGCTCCGCGTCCAGGGTAACGGGCAGGTCCGGGTGCGCCGCCAGGGCGCCCCGCAGCGCGGAGTGCAGGGCCTCCGGGGTGCGCCGGTCGCTCACGGCGGCCAGGATGCGCGCCAGCGTGGGGGCGGTCATGGCCGGTCACCAGGGTGGGGTGCGGCGTTCACAGTACCGGCAGGCTACGGGCGCGCACCTGACGGGGCTGTCACTCCGGCAAGTCTAAGTGCAGGAAATCCTGAATTCTGCGCCGGACGGGCGGGAAGGCAGGGTACAGTGGGCGGACCAGCCGCCCCCAGCCTTTCCCGCCGCCCGTGACCCAGGAGTTCATGACCTCGAAACGACGTTCCCCTGCGGCGCCCGCCGCGACGCCCGAACAGTTGCTCCAGCAGGCGCAGGCCCGCCTGACCGGCGCGCCGGACGCCGCGCTGCTCCTGGCGCGGGACGCGGCCGCCCTGGCCGACGCGGCCGGCGAGCTGCACGCCCTGGCGCGCGCGCAGCTCCTGATCGGCCTGGGCCTGCACGCCGAGGGTCAGCTCCCCAAGGCGCAGGCGAGCCTGACGCGCGCCCAGGCGCTCGCCGCTCACCTGGACGACCCGGCGCTGGAGGCCTGGGCGGCCAGCGCGCTGGGCGTGGTGCTGGGCGAGGCCGGGGACGTGACCGGCGCGGCGGAGCGCCTCGAGGCGGCGGGGGCACTGGCGCGCGGCACCGGACAGGCGGACGTGCGCGCGCGCGTGCTGACCGCCCAGGGCCAGCTGCACCTCCTGCTTCAGGAGGCCCCGGCGGCCCTGGCGGCCTTCGACGAGGCGCTGGAGCTGCTGGCGGCCCCGGAAGGGCGGGGCGAGCGGCCCGACGACGTCCCGGGGGACCGCCTGAGTGCGGCGCTGCACCGCGCCGGAACGCTGCGGGTCCTGAACCGGCAGGGGGAGGCCCTGCGCGAATTCGTGCGGCTGCTGGAGCAGGCGCGCCGGCTGACGCTGCCGCGGTTGGTGGCGGCCGTGCAGGCGGGGCTGGCGCAGCTGCACATGGAACTGGGGCACCTGAACGAGGCCGAGCGGTTCAGTGACGCGGTGCTGCGCGCGGCGAGGCCCCCGCTGGACGCGCGGGTCGGCGCGCTGATCACCCAGGCGCGCACGCTCTCCGCGAGGGGCATGGCCGACCGGGCCGTGCCGCTGCTGATCAGGGCGCAGACGCAGGCGGCGGAACTGCCCGCGCCGGACCGGGCGGCGGAGGCCCTGGAGGCCTTGAGTGCGGCGTACGAACAGCTGCAGCGGTGGCCGGAGGCGCTGGCGGCCGCGCGGGCGCATCAGGCGGCCGCCGCCGCGGCACAGTCACGGGTACTGGAGCAGCGCGCCCAGGTGGAGGTGTGGCGCGCCGGCTGGGAACACGAGGCGCAGCGCACGCAGCTGGAACGGGACCGACTGGAGGCGCTGGACGCGGCGCAGGCCGAACTCCGGCAGGTGCGGGACCAGCTGGAGTTCGGGCTGACCCACGACCCCCTGACGGGCGTGCTCAACCGCGTGACGCTCGAACTGGAAGTCAACCGGCGGCTGCTCGACGACCCGGCCACGGCCTTCGAGATGCTGATCGTGCGCATCGAGCAGCTGCGCCCGGTCGTGGACGTCCTCGGGCTGGACGTCGGCGACGCGGCGCTGGTGAGCCTGGCGCGCCGGCTGGAGGCGCGCGTGCACGCGGAGGACGCCGCTGGTCTGGTGGGCCGCTACGCGGAGCATGACTTCGCGGTGTTCCGCCGGGCGCCGTCCGGTGAGCGGGCCGTGCGGGCCGCAGCGGGCGCGCTGCTGGAGGACCTCGGGCGGCCGGTGCGGGCCGAGGGGCAGGCCCTGAACCTGCGGGCCAGCCTGGGCATCGCGCAGTACCCGCGGCACGGCGTGACCTTCGCGGAACTGGGCCAGCGGGCCGCGCTGGCCCTGCAGGACGCCGGGGAACGCTCCGCGCACCTCGGTGTGTACAGCGCCCGGATGGGCCGCCTGGCCCGCGAGCGGCTCACGATTCACCACTCGCTGCACGAGGCGCTGGACCGCGACGAGCTGCACCTGCACTACCAGCCGATCTTCGAACTGGAGGGCCTGACCCCGGTGGCGGTGGAGGCGCTGGCCCGCTGGACGCACCCGAAACTGGGTGAGGTGAGCCCGGCGCGGTTCGTGCCGGTCGCGGAGGCCAGCGACCTGATCTTCGACCTGGGCGCCTGGGTGATGCGGCGCGTGCACAAGGACCTGAGGCGTTTCCAGGGGGCGGCGCCGGGCCTGCAGGCGTCCGTGAACGTCTCGCCCCGGCAGTTCGGGTTTCAGGGGTACCCGGCGCAGGTGCAGGCGTGGCTGGCCGGCAGCGGCCTGCGGCCGGAGGACGTGATCCTCGAGGTGACCGAGGGTGCCATGGCCGAGGACGTCGCCCTCGAGCGGTACGCGGCGCTGCGGGAGACCGGCGTGCGGCTGGCGATCGACGACGTCGGGCAGGCGTACTCCAGCCTCACGCGGCTGTACCAGGTGCAGGCGAACGTGCTGAAACTCGACCAGCGGCTGATCGAGCGGCTGGTGGCCGGCCCGGGGCAGCGGGACTCGCGCCGGCTGGTCGCGGCGCTCATCGAGTTCGGGCTGGGGTCCGGCATGCGGATCGTGGCGGAGGGCGTGGAGTCGGAGGCGCAGCTGGCCGCGCTGCGGGAGATGGGGTGCACGCACGCGCAGGGGTACCTGCTGTCACGGCCGCTGCCGAACGCGTCGGTCACGAAACTCCTCAAGGGCCGCGCTGGGGCCGGCGGGGCCCTTCCCTCGGCCATGAGGCTGTAGCCGCTGCTGACGTGTGGTTTCGCACATGTCACAGTGGTGGTGTAAGACCGGCGTTCCCAGGCGGGCGCCGATCTTCATGTTTCTCCGGGCTGCCGCGATGCAGGGGGCGTGAGAAAGGCGGCGCCTTGTCCTGCACGGCGCCGAGCCCGGCCGGGCTGCTGTCACCAGGGGGCCACCGGGAAGGGGAAGGGCGCCTCCCTTCGCCCTGGCTGTGGCTCCAGAGACCTGGCCAGGGTGCTTTTTCTCCGGCCGGCGCGGCCGTCAGCGAGCCGGCGCCTGGCGGAAAGGGGGTAAGAGCGGTGACAGGCGCGGCTTTCTAGGCTCGGGGCACGATGACGCAGGAGTCCACGCTCAATGACCGCAAGGTGGTGCTCAACGAGCAGCTCTTTGCCCTGGAGGCCCGGATGCTGGAGGACCCGGACGCCACCCGGCCGCAACTCCTGCACCTTCTCGCGCAGGCGCAGGACAGCCGCGACAGTTACGCTGAGGCGTACGCGCTGTGCCTGCTGGGCGGCTGCGCGTTCTTCCAGGGCAACTACCCGGACACGACGCTGTACGCGAAATTCGCGCTGAACGTCAGTGACCGCCATGAGCACCTGAACCTCAAGGCCCGGGCGCTGAACGCCCTGGGGCTGGCGCTGACCCGCACCGGGCAGTACGACGAGGGCATGCAGTACTTCCTGGACAGCCTGACGCTGGCCGACAGCCTGAACGACGACGCCTCCAAGGCGCGGGCGATCACCAACCTGGCCAGCGCGCACCTGGACCTCGGCGATTACGACCGGGCCATGGAACTCGCCGCGGAAGGCGCCGAGGTGGCC
>JAANMV010000575.1_pt1 | contig 45312 bp, 56 predicted proteins | sample 7279661 | NCBI WGS metagenome assembly JAANMV01 (sample SAMN14094540, study PRJNA606508) | bioreactor metagenome | isolation source: A lab-scale SPAN reactor treating ammonium-rich wastewater day 121 | place: Ireland: Galway | collected 2017-05-16
CCTGATGGCAGGCAAAAGTATGATGAGCCAGTTTGTATACGGTGATCAGTCGTTTGTATTCAGCGATGCTGCTGCCCCTGAAGAAATTGTATATAACACAATATACCTTAATAACCTGGACCTGAATTTACAGGCTATCAGGGTAAAAGGTTCAGGTACTTTTACCACAACCCCGCCTGATTTTATCGCTATTACCGTGCCTGAATATATTGTTATCGGCGAAACAATAACCGGCAGAAAGAAGCTGAATTCTGAGATATTTATCCAAACACTAAATGAACTGAGTTATAATGTACTTAATATCGGCAGGGAAGGGGCAGTTATACTTAAAACCAATGGTGATATGACAAGAAAGGTAAACTGGTAATTTGCATGGAGCGAAGCGGCTTTCACTTCATTGGGAAACAATCGTATAAATATATGGTTGGTTTATGAATCTTGCTGTAACAGAAAAATCACTTCACTAAAACCAAAAGCATTCCTTTTCGTAAATTTACACTAAAGCTGTTTCCGGTTGTTACATTCAGCGCTCCTTCACGCTTTCCCAAAGCAAGCTTTTCATTTCTTAATGGGTATTTCATCCCGGTTGTATTTACACCATTTGCTTCGGGCAAGGGAATGAGTGATACAATTGTTCCCGGTTTGCAAACGGAACTGTAGTGCTTTGTAACTATATGCCCCGTAAATCCGTCTTCATATACAATAAATTTAATTTTATTGTGAAATTTAATTAAAATTGAAATGTTGTTAAGAGTGTGGTCAAGTCTTTTTCCGGTTAAACCTATCAGATGAACTATCTGTATATTTTTTGATATTGCATACAGAAATGCTTTTTCCAGGTCGTTCTTATTCTGATCTTTAATCTGCCTGATGAGTACTTTTTTCTTTGAAAAATAATTAAGAGTTGAAGGCTTTGCTGAATCCATGTCGCCTATTATTACATCCGGGGTAATCCCGGCTGTTTTCAGAAAATCAGAAGCCCCGTCACAGGCAATAATTTTAATTGCCCTGCGGGGCTTTAAGTACATTCCGGTTAGCTTAAGATCTTTTTTAGATATCCTGCCATTACAGATTATCAGGCATTCTTTAAGGTTAACATTTTTACTTTTTACGGTTGACATTTCACATTACGGAAGCATCACTGCAGCGGCAATAACAGTTGTCCATATACCTGCTTTATCGCCTTCGGCAGACTGAGTAACGTTGAATGTTTTGTATATCTGTCCGCTTGCTTTATAAACCTGCTCTCTTTCATCCCAGGCTTGAGCCGGGTCAAATTCTATACCCAGAGTAGTTGCAAGCATCTGCGCAGCAATATCTTCGGCATATTCGCCTGATATCTTTTCAGATTCACCGAACGGGTGGTGTTCTGATATATACCCGTATTGCTGAGCGCTTGCACTTGGCAGTGCTACTCCAATTGATGAAGCTATTAACCTGTTAGGCTCATTGGTAGAATTCCTTGCCATAACACAGAAAGTGATCTGTCCGGGCTCCAGCTGCTTCACGCCTTCTTCCTTGGATAATCTTTTGCATCCCGCAGGAAAAATACTTGAAACAGAAACTAAATTGCATTTTTCTATGCCTGCCATCCTGAGCGCAAGCTCAAATGACTGTAAGTAATCTTTATGCCTTCCAACACCCTTGGTGAAAAAGATTTTAGTAGGTTTGAACAATTCTGAATTTCTCCGCTTTAATAATGTGTATAAAAATAGGTGAGTTTACATGCGCAAATATAATAAATAAAAACAAAATCCGTTATATAATAATTGTTAAATCTTCTTTTTCGGACCTCACACCAGTGGTGAGGTCAACTTATTAATCCAGTCTAAGCAAAAAACAAAGAAGATTCCCCCCCTCTCCTTTTAGGAGAGGGGCAGGGGGTGAGGTCAACTTACTAATCCAGTCTAAGCAAAAAACATAGAGGATTTTCCCCCCTCTCCTTTTAGGAGAGGGGCAGGGGGGTGAGGTCAACTTAAACTTTAACCTTCAAAAACTTCCTTTTGCCGACCTTAAGCACAAAATCTTTCTCAGCTTTCACGATATATTTATCATCTGTTATCTTCTCCCCGTCAATGGTCACGCCTCCCTGTTTTATCAGCCTTATAGCTTCACTTGAAGATGATACCAAATTGTTTTCTTTTATGATGGTTATCAGCTTAACTTCTTTTGAATCAAGCTTATACTCCGGGATATCATCGGGAATTTCCTTCTTCACAAAAATTGTTTCAAATTCCTGCTGTGCATATTTTGCTGATTCTTCATCATAATATTTTTTAACAAGCTCATATCCCAGCCTTACTTTAAGGTTTCGGGGATTCACAGCAGGGTCTGAAAGCTGTTTTTTTATCTCAGCCAGTTCATTATCATTAAGCATAGTGCCAAGCTGAAAGTATTTGTAAATAAGGCTGTCGGGAATTGACATCGACTTGCCGAATATATCCCTGGGTGTATCAGTAAAACATATGGCATTGTTAAGCGATTTGCTCATCTTTTCCACGCCGTCCGTTCCTTCAAGCAGCTCGCAGGTTACGATGCACTGGGCTGACTGTCCGTAGGCTTCCTGTATTGCCCTGCCAACCAGCAGGTTGAAAGTCTGGTCAGTTCCGCCAAGCTCAATATCACTTTGTACTGCAACCGAATCATATGCCTGGCTTAAAGGATATAAAAGCTCATGCAGGCTAATCGGGGTTTTGGCATTCATGCGTTTGGTAAAATCATCGCGTTCCAGTATCTGTGCAACAGTATATTTGCTTGAAAGCTTTATAACATCGCTGAATGTCATTTTATCCAGCCACTCTGAATTATATCTTATCTCCAGGTCTTTTTCCAGGAGTATTTTTGAAGCCTGCTCAAAATATGTTTTCCCGTTAATCCTGGTTTCTTCCATCGTTAAAGCCGGACGTGTTTTGCTTTTACCGGAAGGGTCGCCTATCATTGCTGTAAAATCACCGATAATCAGCACCGCCTTATGACCAAGGTCCTGGAAATCGCGAAGCTTCTGCAAAACTACACCGTGTCCTATATGCAGGTCAGGCCGGGAAGGGTCGCACCCCAGCTTTACTCTCAAAGGTTTGTTTTCCTTTAATGATTTTTCAAGCTTCTTAACTAGCTCATCTTCGGGAATAATTTCAACTGTATTCCTTTTTATCAGATCTATTTGTTCTTTTACCGGTGGAAATGACATTAATTTTTAAACCTCACCCCCAACCCCTCTCCTACTCCAACGGAGTCCCGTTGGGAAAAGGAGAAGGGAGAGGTTTCTATAATATTTTTGTTAATTTTAATTTAAACCTTTACTCTTTTCAATTGCCGCTGAACATCTGCTTTCTTTATTGACTCTCTCTTATCATACTGCTTTTTGCCTTTTGCTAGGCCAAGCTCAACTTTTACATAGGGACCCGAAAAATAAAGCTTAAGCGGTATCAGGGTAAGACTTTTATCCTTCAGCTTGTTATCAAGCTTGCGTATCTCACTGCGTTTCATAAGCAGCTTGCGGCTGCTGGTGGGTTCATGATTTGTAAAAGTTCCTAATTTATAAACCGCAATATTGGTATTAATCAGCCATATTTCCCCGTTTTTTACGCGGGCGTATGAATCAACAAGGCTTGCCTTATGATCGCGGAGTGATTTTACTTCAGTACCGCTTAAAACTATTCCCGTTTCATATTTATCTAATATCAGGTAGTCATGGTAAGCCCTTTTATTTAAGGCAATTACAATTTCTTTCCGGGGTTTTGGGTTAAGCGGTGTTCCGCCGCCTTTACCTGTTGGCTTCTGTTTGACTGTTTTTTCCCTGTTGTTCATTGTAAATTGCAAAAATATTTAAAAAAGTAAGTAAAAACTATACACAAATTCTGAGCGGGGTAATGGGTATTATATATACTTCATTTGTTGAACCTCAGAAATTACAATTATGACAATAAAAACATTCACAGTAAACCCGTTTGCAATGAATTGTTATGTATATTGGGATGAAAACACTAAAGAAGGTGTAATAATCGATCCCGGTGCATACGAAGATTTTGAAAAAAATGAAATTCTGAATTACATTAATTCAAATGGTATTATTATCAGGCTCATTTTGCTAACACACGGACACATAGATCATATTATGGGTAACAAATGGGCAAAGGATACTTTTAATGTACCGGTTCTTATGAACAGGGAAGATATGCCTCTTATTGAAAGGGCAATGGACCAGGCGGCAATGTTCGGCGTAAGTTTTCCAAAGCCGCCTCCCCCTGATAAATTTATTGACGAAAATGATACTGTTAAATTCAGCAATACAGAATTTAAGCTGCTTCACACCCCGGGACACTCACCCGGCAGTATTTGTTTTGTGGATGAAAATGAAAAAGTGATATTCGGCGGTGATACTGTTTTCCGCGGCTCTATAGGACGCACAGACCTGTGGTTGGGTGATATTGATGTTCTGCTGAATTCCATTCATTCAAAAATTCTGGTTTACCCGGATGATTATATAATATACCCCGGTCATATGGATGAAACCACTATTGGTGAGGAAAAAATGTATAACCCGTTTCTCAATGGTGAGTTTGATAAGTATGTATAAAATTATTGCTAACTTATTTATCTGTGGCTCCTTTTTCTTGTTGCGAAAATTGTAATCGGGATCAGAAGACTTAAAAAGGCTGCTGTGAGAAAAATTATTATAAGTTGAAGATTCGAAATATGATAATCAGGTAAAAATTTATAGTATGCATAAAATCCAAGCGGAAGGAACAGAAGAGCCCCTGTAATTACTCCCGGATTATAATATTGGGTTTTAAATGTAACGATAAAATGTATAATTCCGTTTATAAACAGTATAGCAATTACTATCAATACCGCAAACGGGTAAGATGATAAAAATAATAAGGTAACAATATTCATTCCCCAGCCGAATATTACATTTATCCATATAATACCTTTATTCGTCAGTTTATTCCTGAAAAACCCGAAAGGGTTATAGATATTATTGTTGAAATATTCTTTAAATCCGCCAGGGTATACATATTCTTCAAATTGATGGATCATAAGAAATGCGAGGTTAAGTAATATTAATTTTTCAGAAAGAAATATTTTATGGCTTTCAATGAAATAAATATAACTGATTATAAAAATTGAAATAAATAACCCGGTATGTGCCCAGTACCTGTATATATATTTGATCATTCCCTGTTTTTCCTGTTCAGGTCTAATCCACTGTAAAAACCAACATCAGTGTTTTTTTGTATTTTTGTTAGCATTGTAATTTGCCCGGTATGATAAGAATAATGCTCTGTAACATGTACTAAAGCTGCTATGCCGGAAATTAAATATCCCTGTATGCTGTATAGTTTAATTAATTGTTCATAACCGGTATTAAGTATTATCCCAGATGCTTTATCGGTTACTGATTTTAATTTTTCGGTTAGCCGTTCTTTGGTGTATTCATGTAACCCTTTGAATTCTTTATCCCTTTCCCGTATATCTGGCTCTCCGCCCAGTCCTGAAATAATATATTGTGTTATGTTGCCGCAAAGGTGTAGTATCAATGTGCCTGCAGAATTACTGGATTCATTTGGGCTGTACCATACTTCAGTTTCTGATAAATTATCCATGCATATACTAATTCGCTTAGTATTTTCCCCGAACCTGTATAGTATTTGTTCTTTAAATTCAATAAGGAATTTTTCTTCCGATGATGCTGCCAATAAAGTTAAAATTTAAGTTAATTAATTATGCAACATAATATTTAAATTTAAAAAATAAAATGAGAAGTGAAATAAATATGAAGGAAATGATGTTTGTTGCTGAAAAGAATAACGTGAATACGTGGAATCTGAATGGAAATATTTTATTTTAAGGCAGCATGTATTAAGGTTTGATTTTTTGCTGCATTGTTTATTCTGCTGTAGATGAAAATGATGCAGCTATTGTTTTTATTTCTGTTTCTTTATCTGAAGTGTAATCTTTAGCCTCTGTTATGAATCTGAGCATGTAAACAAAATTATTGGGTGAATCGGGAAGCTTGGTCCTGAAGTAATAAATAGTTTCATCGAATTTATTATCCTTGTACCTGGCATTTTTCATATCATACTTGCCGAAATCCTGTTCCCCGTAATCACCGGATCTTGGCGGTATGTTCAAAGCAATATCTTTTTCAAGATTATAAATAAAATCATCAATATTTTTTACACTGCTCAGCTTAAATGCCAGCAGCATTATTGTCATTTTTTTATCGCCGCTTTCATATGAGTAAGATATGGCATCCTTATCGGTAGTTTCTTTCAAATCTTTTAACTGCCAGGCAGAGGTTATTTTAAAAGTGAACTTAAAGGCAATATCGTTCACTTCTTTATCGGCAGTCTGAGAGTTAGTAATATTGTATGAAACAAAAATTAAGAATAAAAATACAATTACTGTTTTGATTAACATTATTGCTGAATGATTAAATTAAAAAATCCGGTTACCGCGAGGGCAGTTTTTGTTTAAATGCCTGGTATTCATCTGTGTACAAACCTTTGGTCGGGTCAGGTTTGGGGTTCAGCTTGCCAAGCTCTTTGTTCACAAAATTTATTCTGTCGTTCGGCAATGGGTGAGTGGAAAGCAGCCTGTCCAGATCACCCGGTGTAGTGCCTTTTTTACGCTGCTCTTCCTTTATCTTGTCAAAGAAAAATGTAATCCCGCCGGGATACCATTTTGTGGATTTTAAATACTGAATTGAATAATAATCTGCTTCTGTTTCATCGTCACGCGAGTTTTTTAGAAATGCGAGCCCAACAAAAAGGTTTGCTGCTATTTCTGCAAGCAGGCTTGGGTTGCCTCCAAGGATAAATCCAAGCATCATGCTCACACCGTAATATGCCGTAAGGCGCTGTGTGACATGCCTGCGTTCAGCATGTGCAATTTCGTGCCCAATAACGCCGGCTAACCCTGATTCGTTATCCAGAAACTTCATTAACCCGGTATATACATAAATAAATCCGCCCGGTGTGCAGAAAGCGTTAACTATTGTATCATTAATAACCTGGAAATTATACGGATAAATATTCCGTTTTTTAATCTTCGGTGAGTTAAGAATTTCCTTACCTATAGATGTAACGTAATCTTTAATATCCTGATGCCCCTGCAGCATAGGGAATTCTTTTGGGTTGGCTTTAATTTCCTTATCAAACTCTGTTCCTAATTCAACATCGTCTTTATCCGAAAATATATTGGATTGTTCACAGCTCTGGAATACCGCTGAAGCAAAAAGCAGGGCTGTAAGCAGTATAAACGGATAGAACCCTTTATATTTTGTTTTTTCTTTCAGGAAATTCATAGCCGGAGATATTTAATTTAATTTACCCTGTAATGTATAATAAAGCTTTTTGGCCAGGTCGTATTTTGGTGCCAGTCTTATTGCTTCCCTGTATTCACTCAGTGCTTCGAACCATAGTCCTTTTAACTCATATGCCCTGCCAAGGTTAAGATGCGCATACTGGTACGATTCGTATCTCTTTGCTTTTAATGCCAGTTCAAGCCATGTAATTGCTTCGTCATATGCTCCCTGCTGGATCAGGTATGAGCCTATATCATTATATGGATTTCCGTAATCAGGATCTATTTCTATGGCAACTTTGCATTCTTCAATTGCCCTGTCAAGATCGCCCAGGAAACTGTATGCCCATCCTAAAAACGTATGAGCTTCGGCAGTAGGGAAAAATTCAATTGATAACTTATAGTTCTTTATGGCCTCTTCGTAGTTGCCATCCATTTGCAGTTTGTAAGCTTTTTCCAGGTACTCCTGGGCTTTAGATATGCTGGATTCTGTCAATTAGTACTATATCTGGTTTATAATATGTTCCTTATAACTTAAACAGAAAATCGTCACTTATTGTTTCAATTTCACGTTTTTGCAGCAATTTGCCAAAATCAGCTTCTCTTAGGTTTATACCGGATTTTAACGTGTAAATTTGCATAAAATAAATTTATTTTAAAAGATAAAAATCATTATTAATAATTATTTACATATTCAGGCTTATATTGTTAAATAACAATAAAATAGCATTAGCTTTGATACTTGGCTCCGGCATTGATCTGTACAGTGATATGATTTCTGATAAAAGGATCATATCAAGGGAATATAAAGGGGTTCATTTAAAAAGTATTTTTTTATGCAGGATAGCCGGTAAAGAAGTACTGGTATTTAAAGGCAGAAAGCATTTTTATGAAGGATATAATGAAAAAGAAATAACTGCCAATATCGTTCTTGCCGGAGAAATGGGCGCTGAAAATATATTGTTAACAAATGCAGCAGGCGGTTTGAATGAGAATTTCAGCGAAGGTGACCTAATGATGATCACTTCACATATTAATTTTATCGGTAAGCTGAATTTTAAACCTGTAAATAAGCTCTACGATAAAGTGCTGCAGGATAAATTCCGCAAAAGCTGTATAGAAGCAGGAGTAAAGCTGCAGGAAGGAACATACGGATGTTATTCTGGCCCCACTTACGAAACAAAAGCTGAGGTGCGTTTTCAGAAAAAATTTAAGCTTGATGCAGCCGGAATGTCAACTGTTCCTGAAGTACTTTCCGGAGCAGCATTAAATTTTAATTTAATTGCGGTATCGGTAATTACAAATATTCTGAAGGAAAATATTTCAGTTCCGGCAAATCATGAAAGCGTTATTAATACCGCTGCAAAAGCATCTGAAAGCCTTAATAAAATACTTCCATTATTCATTTCTCAATTGAATTAATGCTATTTTTTGCTTATTTTTAAAGATATTACACATAAATTCCGGTCTGTTTTTTATAATTTAATTCATTCATCCGGCAATAATGGAACAAAATAATTTGGATCCGGGGGCAGCATTTGTAAACGACTTTAAGCTGTTTACCGAAGGCAAAAATTTCTGGCAGGCAAGCCTTATTAAACAGGTTGAAGGCTTAACCATGAGTCAGGCATTATTTAAACCGGATATTCAAAGACACGGTATCTGGCAGATAGTCAGGCATATTGCTTACTGGAAACACTGGGCGCTTACATATTTAAGAGATAACATTAAGCTTAATGCAAAAGAAGATAACTGGGCTCCGCTGCCGGATGAACAGACTGAAAGCTCATGGCTTGATGATGTTGAAAAACTTAAAAGCCTGAACAAAGAATGTATTGCTGAAGCTGAAAAGCTTGGGAACAGAATTTTAAACAGCGGTGAAGAAAATATTGTCTTCTTCAGGCAGGTTCTTTATCATGATTCGTATCACTGCGGCCAGATAGGGTATCTCAGGGCTATGCAGGGTATACCGCCTGTTGAGTAAAATTGAAATTTTTATCCACCGGTGGCTTTAAGCCATCAGGTGAACAGAACAACGAAAATTTATTTAATTTAATTTATAGATGGCTAACGGAAATATTAAACCTGTCAACATAGTTGACGAAATGGAAGGCTCTTACATTGATTATTCTATGAGTGTAATAGTTTCACGAGCTTTACCTGATGTGCGCGACGGACTAAAACCGGTACACCGAAGGGTGCTTTACGGTATGAATGAGCTTGGCCTGCAGCCAAACCGCCCGTATAAAAAATCCGCAAGGGTAGTGGGTGATGTGCTTGGTAAATACCACCCGCATGGTGATAAAGCAGTTTACGATACTATCGTGAGAATGGTTCAGGATTTTTCACTTCGTTATCCGCTGGTTGACGGGCAGGGGAATTTCGGCTCAGTCGATGGTGACTCTCCGGCAGCTATGCGTTATACTGAAGTAAGGCTTGCGCAGATATCAAACAATATCCTCGCAGATCTTGATAAAAACACAGTTGATTTTATTCCAAATTATGATGATACAGCAAAAGAGCCGTCAGTGCTTCCCACAATACTTCCAAACCTTTTAGTTAACGGCTCAAGCGGTATTGCTGTTGGAATGGCAACAAATATTCCGCCTCATAATCTTACAGAAATTGTTGACGGGCTGATTGCTCTTATAAAAGATACCAAGCTTCCGATAGATAAGATAATGAAGTATGTTAAAGCTCCTGATTTCCCTACTGGCGGCATTATCTGGGGTTTTGAAGGGGTAAAAGATGCCTATACAACCGGAAGGGGAAAAATCATTATTCGTGCCAAAGCCGGCATTGAAGTCGGCAAAGGCGACAGGGAAAGCATTATTATCACAGAGCTGCCGTACCAGGTGAATAAAGCTAACCTGATAGAAACTATTGCTCATCTTGTAAGGGATAAAAAGATAGAAGATATCAGCGATGTAAGGGATGAATCTGATAAAGACGGCTTAAGGGTAGTTATTGAAGTTAAACGCGGCGGAGCGGCTAATGTAATACTTAATAACCTGTTTAAGCACACACAGATGCAGGTTACTTTCGGTGTTATACTGCTTGCTCTTGTAGATGGTATTCCCAGGGTTTTAACCCTTAAGGATATGATGGATAATTTTATAAGCCACAGGCTTAATGTAATTATCCGCAGAACTAAGTTCGATCTTGATGCTGCAGAAAAACGCGCTCATATACTTGAAGGTTATATGATAGCTCTTGATAACATTGATGAAGTTATCGAAGTTATCAAGAAATCAAAAGATGTCCCGACAGCGCAGGAACGCCTTATGAAGCGTTTCAAGCTTTCCGAAATACAGGCTAAAGCAATACTGGAAATGCGCCTTCAGCGCCTGACCGGTCTTGAACGCAAAAAGATAGAAGAAGAATACAGGGAACTGCTTAAAACCATCGAAAAGCTGAAAAGAATTCTTGCAAGCGATGCTTTAAGAAGAGAAATACTGATAGAAGAGTTAAAAACCCTCAGAGAAACTTACGGCGATGAAAGAAGAACTGAAATTGTTATGAATGCCAAAAAGATAAGCGATGAAGAGTTTATCAAGGAATTCATAAAGGAAGAGGATGTAGTAATAACTATAAGCCACAGCGGGTATATAAAACGTACACCGGTGAGCGGTTACCGCAGACAGTCAAGAGGCGGCAAAGGAATAATCGGTGCTACCACCCGTGAAGATGATTTTATCGAACATATGTTCGTTGCCTCAACACATAATCATCTTATGTTCTTTACGGATCTTGGTAAATGTTATATGCTAAAGGTACATGAAATCCAGGAAGCTTCAAGGACTGCTAAAGGATACTCCGTTGCCAATTACATCGGCAAAACCAAGGATGAGGAAATAACAGCTATTCTGAATGTTAAGGATTTCGGCGAGGAAAATTACATCACAATGGTAACAAAACACGGCGTGATGAAAAAAACTGACCTCAGCAATTTTGAAAATACACGCCGCGGGGGAATAATTGCAATAAGCCTGGGTAAAGATGACAAGCTTATTGATGTACAGCTTACCAACGGTAAACAGGAAATATTAATAGGTACCCACGGCGGTATGGCTATAAGGTTCAATGAAAGCGATATACGTTCAATGGGCAGAACTGCAGCCGGAGTTCGCGCAATTAAGCTTGATAAAAAGGATTTTGTTGTAGGGCTTGTAGCAGTAAAACGTCCGGGGACATCGATACTTGTGGTTACCGATAAAGGCTTCGGAAAGCGCAGCGAGCTGCAGGATTACCGTATGACAAGACGCGGAGGTAAGGGTGTTATTACAATGAAATCCAGCGATAAGAACGGCTCACTTATTTCTATCCGCGAAGTGGTGGATAACGATGACCTGATGATAATCACAACCAAGGGAATTATGATTAGGCAGAACGTAGGCGAGATCAGGGTTATGGGGAGAAATACCCAGGGCGTCAGACTCATTAAGCTGCACGAAGGAGATACTATTTCTGCAGTAGCCAGCGTAGTTGGCGATGATGAAGAAGCAGAGTGATATTAAATTTATTAATCCCGGTTCTTAAACCGGGGTTATAGTTTTAACCTGAATAGGGACTTTAGTCCAGAAAAATAATGGATAAAGAAAAATTATATTCCGAAATAGTAAATTACCTAAAAAGTCAGGGTGCAACAAAGATTGCAGTTTTTGGTTCTTATGTACGAAATGAAGAAACCCCTGATAGTGATATTGATGTATTGGTTGATTTTAAACAGCCGATTACATTATTCGATTTTGCAGGGTATCAAATAGAACTTCAGGAAAAGATTAGTAAAAAAATTGATCTGGTAATGGAAGGCGGTATGAATCCATTAGTTGAGAAATATGCATTAAAAGATTACCTGGTGCTTTATTAATTAATATATATGAGTAACATCGATCTCCGCAGTGATACAGTTACAAAACCAAGCCTTGAAATGCGCAAAGCCATAGTTGTTGCTGAAGTTGGCGATGACGTTTGGGGCGATGACCCTACAGTAAATAAATTACAGGATATGTGCAAAGAGCTGACAGGCAAGCCTGCAGCTCTTTTTGTTACTTCAGGCTGTATGGCTAACCAACTTGCAGTTAAATGCCATACAAATCCCGCAGAAGAAATTATTGCTGAGTGGGACTCACACATTGTAAAATACGAAATTGCCGGTCCAGCATATTTATCCGGTGTGCAGGTTATGCCGCTTAAAGGTGTTCACGGTGTTATGGATCCGGATGATGTTAAGGAGCATATCCGTCCGGACTGGTACCACTATCCAAAAACTTCGCTGGTATGCATAGAAAATACGCACAACCGTGCCGGAGGCACTATATACCCGCTTGAAGATATTAAAGCCATCAGTAAAGTATGTAAAGAAAATAACCTGAAGCTGCATTTAGACGGGGCCAGAATATTCAATGCTTCGGTTGAATCAGGCGTAAGCGTAAAAGAATATGCATCACATGCAGATTCAATTTCATTTTGCTTCAGCAAAGGTCTTGGTGCTCCGGTAGGTTCAGTTTTATGCGGTGATGAGGATTTCATAACACGCGCCCATAAATTCCGCAAGATACTTGGCGGGGGAATGAGGCAGTCAGGTTTACTTGCCGCCGCTGCTATTTATGCACTGGAAAATAATGTTGAACGCCTTAAAGATGACCATAAAAATGCAAAGCATTTTGCCGAAGAAATTTCAAAACTTGACTGGGTTGAGCTTGAGCCTGATTCTGTACAGACCAATATAGTGATTTACAGAACCCGCAGGAATGCTGCTGAGCTTGTAGAAATTTTAAAGGCAAAAGGAATATTGATCTCCAATGACGGACCTGGTAAAATGCGCGCTGTATTTCACCTGGATGTAAGTACCGAACAGACCGAAGAAGCAATAAATATATTTAAATCAATTTAAAATACTAACTCTGGAGTGCACTGACTGTGTCAGTGCTGTAGTGGTATCAGGCTTATAGTTCTTAGATATTTACCAGACACAGAATAAGACAAAATATTAAACAGGGACTAAAGTCCTGTGTTCTTAGTTAGTCATAACCCCGCTATAAAGAGCGGGACTAATCAACTAAAGAATTAATTTAATTTTCTTTTTTTTATTTGAATTGCCACGACCTTTAGGTCGTGGGTAAATATCTCGAATTAAAGGGCTTTAGCCCAAAAATAGTCTTTTTAAATAATTTTTCAAATATCATTAGCGGCTAAAGCCGTTTAAAAACTAATCATCCTCCACGACCTAAAGGTCGTGGCAATTAATATATATATATATATTAATTGTGTTCGTGAACTCAGGCTGATTGTCTTTAAAGATTTACCTGACACATTATAATATTTAATTAAAAGCATCAATACAGTTGATGCAATCCAAAATTATAAAATGGAACCCGATAAATCAAAATACAAACATAAATTTACTCTGCGCGTACGGAACTTCCAGGTTGATTCACAGGGGATTGTACACAATGCAATTTACCTGGAATACTGCGAGATCGGCAGGGTTGAGTATGTCCGCGATCTGGGAATCCAGCTTCTGCCAACCGGAATTTTTGATGATGGCGTCAAGATCAACGTAAAACGAAATGAGATAAATTATGAATCACCTGCAATGGTTGATGACCAGCTTGATATATATACCCGCATATCATATATAAAAAATTCCAGCTTTTGTTTTGAGCACCTGATCTATCACCATGAGTCAGGCAGGTTACTGGTGACCCAGAAATCTGTTCAGGTTAACCTTGACCCCGCTACAAACCGTCCTGCAAGGCTGCCTGATCACCTCCGCAAAATAATCCTGGATTTTGAAGGAGATAATGTGGAAGTATTGGGATAAATTATTTTGATTTGCAGTATTCGGTCTTAAGGACTGCCATAAAGTCTTTAAAATTATTTTTCACTAACATCTATAATCTAAAATATAATATTGTTGCCACGACCTTTAGGTCGTGGTTTAAAATATATAAAGGATGGGGCTTTAGCCCCTAATTTTTTTGAGAGATATTTACATTTTTATTAGCTAAAGATGATAATTATTAAAACTACTCCGCTACCTGAAGATCGATACAATATTTTAATGTTTAATAAATTATAGTGCTTTATTATATTTATTCCTGTAATCAATTGGTGAAAGACCTGCAATTTTTTTAAATACATCCCTGAATGCTTTTGTATCGGTATAACCTGTATCATACATAACTTCATTTATAGTTTTTCTGCCAGACTCAAGCTCTTTTTTCGCTGCCTCAATTTTTACCCTCTGAATATATTCCACAATTGTATTATTTGTTGCTTTTTTAAACCGCCGTTCAAATGTCCGCCTGCCTATGCCGAACAGGTCACACAGCTCATCAACTGTAATTTTATCCTTAAAATTCAGCTCAATATATTCCTGCGCCTTTTTAACCTCGTTATCATTATGGTCCTTTTGTCCCCTGAAAATTATGAATGATGACTGGTTCGTTCTGCCGATATCAAGCAAAAAGAATTTTGCTGCCATAACGGCAATTTCCCTGTCAGTATATTTTTCAACAAGGTAAAGCAGAAGGTTCCAGTATGAGGAAGCTCCGCCGCTGGAATATAACCCGTTCTGGTCTGTAACAATTTTATCATCGGCAAGCTTTACATCCGGAAACATCTGCCTGAACTGCGATGCATAAAGCCAGTGTGTTGAGCATTGTTTTCCTTTCAGCAAACCGGTAGCAGCAAACAGAAATGCTCCGATACAAAGGCTGGCAATTTCTGAACCGTTTTTATACTGCTGAACTATCCATGGTATTAAATTTTTATTAAGCTCAATTCCGGCTGCTGTATCCCTTCCAAGTGCCGGTATGATAACAAGGTCGCTTTTTTTTATTTCATCTATAATCATATCGGCGTGAATTGTAACAGAACCTTCACTTAAAACTATGTCTTTTTTTGCTGCAGCAAGAACTACATTAAACAGCGGTTTCCTGCCTGTATTTGCCAAAAATTCATTTGCAGCATTAAACATATACCGCGGATCAGCTATACTTGCAAGTACAGCACCTTCCGGAATTAAAATTATAATATTTTTCATGTTACAAACATAATATTTCAGTTTGTCGCAATCAACCCGTTAAAATGTCGTATTTACATATTGGCTATGTCGCAAAATGACCGTATGTTTGTTGGTAAATTTACGACATTATAAAATTTATGGAAAAGAAAAAAATCGAAAGCGATATCAATACAATCTGTATTAAAGCTAAGTCATTCCCTGCAGGTGTAAAAGATGCGCATGTTGAACTGCACAAATTGCTCAATAATAAAATGAGAAGTTTTTTTGGTATTTCATGGATGGGAAAAAATAATGAAATTGTATATTATGCAGCAGCAGAAGAACTTTCTGCTGGAGAAGCAAAACAATACGGCTGCCAAACCTTTACAATTAAAAAAGGGGATTATTGCGGGATAATGCTCAAAGACTGGTGCAAAACACCGGACTTGGTTAGTATTACATTTAAGAATTTGCTTAACGAGCCTGGACTTGATCCAAACGGTTATTGCCTTGAAATATATCATGGTGAAAACGATATGGAATGTCTGGTTAAACTTAAAGATTAGAAAGCATGTTATATGATTAAAACTGAAACCTTCAGGGAAATTGCGCTTTCAATGCCGCATGCAGAAGAAAAACCGCATTTCGATAAAACCTCGTTCAGGGTTAAAGGCAAAATTTTTGCTACCCTGAATACAGAACGTAATCTGGCAACAATAAAGCTTAACGCTGTTGACCAGAATGTATTTTCTACAGTAAATACAGGTATCATTTATCCAGTACCCAATAAATGGGGACAGCAGGGGTGGACCCATATTGAGCTGGGAAAAGTTAAAAAAAATACGCTTGTCGATGCTTTAACTACTTCATATTACGAGACCGTAAAACCTTCCCGCTGAAGCTGGAAAGGAAAATTTTAATTTTATAAATCAACTATAAACTATCAAATTAAAAATGGCTAAAGAAATATTTGTAAACCTTCCGGTTAAAGATCTTAAGAAAACGATGGAGTTCTTTTCTAAGCTTGGATTTAACTATAACCCAAAATTTACTGATGAAAATGCTGCATGTATGCTGATAGGCGAAAACATTTATGCTATGCTGCTTGATGAAAAATTCTTCATGAATTTTACCAAAAAGCCGGTTTCTGATGCAAAAAGTTCAACTGAAGCTATAATCTGCATCAGCGTTAACTCAAGGGATGAAGTGGACACAATGGTTAATACTGCCAAAGCAAACGGCGGCAATGAGTATGCCGAACCGCAGGATCACGGCTGGATGTATTACCGTTCTTTCGAAGATCCGGACGGCCACCAGTGGGAAATTATGTTTGGTGATGAAAGCCTGATGCCGCAAAAATAAATTCAATAAAATTATTAATAAGGAGCAATTATGCAAAAAATTAAACCATGCCTTTGGTTCAACTATAATGCTGATGAAGCAATGGAGTTTTATGCTAAGGTTTTCAAAAATTTTAAAGTATCCAATAAAGCATATTACGGACCGAATATGCCGGGTCCGGAAGGAGCTTTGCTTACTGCCGAGTTCAGTATCGGTGAAAGCGAATTTATGGCTTTAAATTCCGGACCTGCATTTAAGTTTACCGAAGCAATTTCGCTGATGGTATATTGTGATGACCAGGAGGAAGTTGACAGGTACTGGGAAATGCTGACTGATGGCGGTGAGGAATCCATGTGCGGCTGGCTGAAAGACAGGTTTGGCCTTTCCTGGCAGATCATTCCTAAAAAGCTGGCTGAGCTTTTAGGCTCCGGTGATACTGAAAAAACCAATAAGGTTATGCAGGAAGTGCTTAAAATGAAAAAGCTGATTCTGAAAGATCTGGAAAAAGCTTATAACAGTTGACAATCATCAATTATCAACTATCTATTATCAACTATAAACTAACAATTCATCCATAAACCATTTAATTATAACTAAAATGAAAAAAATGTATCCTGTAGTACACTTTGAGCTTCCCTGTGATGACAGGGACAGAATGTGCGAATTTTATTCATCCGTTTTCGGGTGGAATCCACAGAAGCTTGGACCTGAAATGGGAAATTATACCATCGTTAAAACCGCTGAAACCGACGAAAAAGGTTACCCAACCCAAAAAGGAATTATTAACGGCGGGCTGTTTCCCCGTATGAAAGATGCGCAGCATCCGACAGTCGTAATTGCTGTTGAAGATATTTATTCATCCATGAAAGATGTTGAAAAAGCCGGTGGAAAGATCATTGGCGGCGGATTTAAAGCCGGCGAGCCTGATGATATTCCGGGGGTTGGATTATATATAGCTTTTTCTGATTCAGAAGGCAACCGTATCGGCATGCTTCAGCCAAAAGGTATGTGATCAGGAGGTCAGGCATATAATATGAAAAGATTAAAACTTCAAATGCAAATAACTATCGACGGCTTAGTCTGCGGTCCAAACGGTGAGCTTGACTGGATGACATGGAACTGGGACGACAAACTAAAAGATTTCGTAACCAGGCTCAGCGATCCAATTGATACTATACTGATGGGAAAAAACATGACTGACGGCTTTGTAAACCACTGGAAAAAAGTTAAAGAAAACAAAGATGACCCGGAACACTGGGCAGGCGTTAAATTCACTGACACTCCGAAAGTTGTATTCACAAAAACACTTGCTGAATCTAAGTGGGATAATGTCACCCTTGCAAAGGGAGATCTTAAAAATGAAGTGGGTAAGCTGAAGGCACAGGATGGAACATACCTTATGGTTTACGGCGGTGCCGGTTTTGTTTCTTCGCTTATTAAAGAAGACCTGATCGATGACTATTATCTTTTTATAAATCCTGCGGCAATTGGAAAAGGTAAACGGGTATTCGGTGATATCAGCAGCACTAAACCGCTGAAGCTTATTGAATCGTATAAATTTGACTGCGGAGTAGTTGTTAATCATTATCAAAAATAATTTATAATATTTAAACCAATAAAATGGAAATAAAAGCAAAAAGTAAAAGGATCGAACCATTTCTGTTCCTGTTTGACCTGCATACTCAATTGTTCCCCAATGTAATAACCGGGATAACAGCTGAAGACGCGCATATAAGGTTTGATACAAAAGCTAACCATGTTGCATGGATAGCAGGCAGCCTTGTTCAGCAGCGGGTTGATATGGTTAATGATCTTGGCGGTAAAGCTGAACAGGAAGCAGGCAGTCTTTTCAGTAATTTCCAGGGTATTAAAGATGATGTAAAATATCCTGAGCTGGAAATATACAATAAGGACTGGCAAAAAGTCTCTCCGGCTGCCCGGCTGATGTTAACTGAGCTCTCTGATGAAAAGCTGGACAGTATTTTCAGTACCCCGGGTATGCCTGAAATGGATATGCCGTATTTTGATATGGCAGCATATTCAATTCACAGGGAATCGTACTTAATTGGGCAAATAGGATTGTGGAGAAGGCTTTTAGGCTATCCTGCAATGAAATATCCGGGTATGTAAAATTATTAATCAATAAAATTATATCAGAAAGGTTTAAACCATGGAAAAACTGAATTTTTCAATTAAGATAAACGCTCCCCGCGAAAAAGTTTACAAAATGATGCTTGAAGACGAATCATACCGTAAATGGACGGAGCCGTTTTGTCCCGGTTCTTATGCGGAAACTGACTGGAAGAAAGGAAGCAAAGCGCTGTTCCTCGGTCCCGATAAAGATGGTAATATTGGCGGTATGGTAAGCCGGATCGCTGAGAATATCCCGAATGAATATGTATCAATTGAGCATTTGGGTGTTGTTAACAACGGCGTTGAAGATACTACAAGTGATGCAGTTAAACCTTGGGCAGGTTCTAAGGAAAACTATACGTTCCGTGATTCAGATGGCGGAACTGAAGTACTTGTTGATATGGATTCTGATGAAAATTATTCCAAAATGTTCAGTGAAATGTGGCCAAAAGCGCTGAACAAACTTAAAGAGATATCAGAGGAGTAATATTTGAGGCAGAAATTTGAGTCAGTTAACGACTATCTAAAATCACTGGAGCCTGGAGCGCGTAAAACGCTTCAGGCTGTCAGGAAAACAATACTGGCAGCAGCAAAAGGACTGGAAGAGTCTATTAGCTATAACATTCCCGCATATAAGTTTAACGGCAAAGCCGTTGTTTTTATTGCAGGTTTCAAAAACCACTGCAGTCTGTATCCTTTAACCGCAGAAATTAAAAAAGCGCTTGGAGAAAACCTGAAAAATTTTACAGTAAAGGGTTCAACACTGCAGTACCCGATAGGTAAACCGCTTCCGGCGGAAATTATCAAAAAAATTATTGATGAAAGACTTAAAATTTTGGATTTTTAATAATTTTCATCAATTGAATATTCACTGATTTAAAGTTATTTATTCCTTAAATTGCAATATGATAAAAGATATTAAATTATGGGAAGAATTTGAAAAAGAATGGACTATTTCTCATAAACTTACTATTGAGGAAAGTTTCAGATTATTTGATGAAATGAAAAAGATAGCCATAGATTCAGGTAATTATCCTCCTAAAGATTTGCTTGAAAGTTTGGATGAAAAAGTTAAATTTGTTAAAAGAATGCAAATGATAAAATAATGTCTGAACCTTTGCTTGAAAAAATTTCAGAAGCTTTAAATAAAAATGGGTTGGACTATATAGTAATTGGCGGACAGGCAGTCCTTATATATGGTTATTCACGTTTTACAAATGATATCGATATACTTGTAGGGGTAGATTTTACAAAGCTTAAATTTATAGATGATATTTGTAATGAAATAGGATTAACCAGACTTAAAGATGATGAGTTCACTCGTAAAACAAATGTTATACCTTTGTTTGACCCGAAATCTAATTTCAGGGCTGATCTGATTTTTAGTTATACTGATTTCGAAAAAGAAGCTATTTCGAGAGCTGTTACTGCATTAAAAAACGGCGTATCAGTTCGTTATGCTACAATCGAAGATCTGATTTTGATGAAATTATATGCATCCAGGGCAATTGATATTGAAGATATTAAAAAGCTGGTACTGTTAAATAAAAATATTGATACAGATTACATTTTTAAATGGCTCTCAAGATTTGATGAAGACCCTGAATTAAAATTAACAGAAAAATTCCGTGGAATTCTGAAATAAATTTTACTTTCCCTTTTTAAACGCATCTTTAAGCGAGCTTTTTATCATCTTTCTTCCTTTTTCTCCGCCGAAGTTTATTGTGATCGTTCCCTGGTGTGTTAAGCCAAGATCCTGGTGGTTATAAAACCCATAATCTATTTCAAACAGTGAATAATGCAGTCCAATGCCTCCTGAAAATTTTGAAGGCTCAGTTCCTATCCCGGCTCTAAGATCAACCAAATCATATAATGAATATTCTATGCCCGCTTTTATACTTACAGGAAAGCGTGTATCTTTTTCTATATCAAGCGCTATGTTTAGGTCTGTTCTTGGCTGAACAGATAGTCCTGTCCTGTATACCTGCGGCAGCTTATCATCCTGTGTGCCAATCTTTGGTCTGTTTAAGTTGAATGCAGTAAATCCCCATCTCAAAAAATCGGTTAAATAAGCAAGAGCGCCAACATCAACTCCAATAGTTGAAGCTGAACCGTAATTCTGTATCTTCAGGTTGTAATAATTTATATTAAATCCGTAGTAAATTTTCTTTTTGTAGTTATTGGCATAGGTGGCAGTAACCGTTAGTTCCTTGTATAGCTCAAAACCGTAGGTTTTGGCTGATAAGCCAAATGCGCCGAACTTTGTAGGTTCTGCAAAATTTATTGAACCGTTTGCCAGCTCCTTTAATCCGTATGGCGCAGGTGAATAAAAAATTGAAACTTCCCTGAACGGTAGCTGAGAAATTCCCGCCGGGTTATAATACACGGCATTTGAATTATTAGCAAGTGAAGTGAATGCTCCGCCTATTGCAATCGGTTTTGCTCCTAGGTCAAGCAGCTCAAATTGTGCATAATTAAAACGGAACGAAACTATTAATAAAACAATTATAATTGGTAGTTTTTGTAACATTCTCTGATTTTTATTATGCTAAAATAATCAAAATTTACCATAATATAGCGTGGATTGATTATAACAGCACATTTTGTTAACTTGAAATGTAAAAATATGAATTATTTGTTGAAAATGCAAAAAATATCGTTAAAATTATGCATTTTAATTGCATTAATTTCCTTTACTTCTGTTCCTGAAAAAGTTCACTCACAGGAGCTTGACGCAACTGTTGATGTTGACGTTTCTGCTATAAATATAGATATCAGGGACAGGCTCTCAAACTTTAAAAATGATGTTCAGAACTATTTGAACAAAACCAGGTTCACCGATGAAAATATTGTAAATGATGTCCGCGGGAAGCCCTATAAAATTAAATGTAACTTTTCATTTTTTTTCCGCACAGCCACTGGCATTGATAGTTATGAAGCGCAGCTTGTTGTGAATGTTCAGCGGAATATTTACCGGACTGAGAACTTTTCTACTATATTCAGGGTAAAAGATGAAACCTGGGCTTTCAATTATGTTAAGGGGCAAAGTTTTTACCATGATGACCTTAAATTCAATAACCTGACAAGCTTTTTAGACTATTATGCCTATATGATCATAGGATATGATGATGATTCATGGGAACCGCTGCTTGGCAAAGCAAGGTTCCAGAAAGCGCAGAATGTTGTGAACCTTGCAATCGCTAACAGCGACGGCAGGGGATGGGTGGATAACTCCAGCTTAAAGCAGTCAAGAAGCGTTTATCCTGCAGAGCTGCTTAATTCCAAATATGATAATTTCAGAAAGGCAGTTTGGAAATATCATTTTTCGGGAATTGATTCGATACAGTATAATAAAAAACAGTCCCTGGAAAAAATTGCCGAATCACTGGAGGTTATCGGCAAAATGAAAAAAGCTGATGTGAGGTCTTTTATCATCAAACAGTTCTTTGATGCAAAGTACCTGGAAATTGCCGCTACATTGGTGGATTATTACGATAAATCAATTTACCGCAGGCTTATGGAGTATGACCCTGACCACTCGGCAATTTACGAAGAGTATGCAAAAAAATAATTTATAAATTCAAAAATAAATTTCTAAAGGAGAAAAAGAAGTGATAAATTTTTACAGGAAAACGTTTCTGCTGGCTTTGCTTTTATGTTTTGCAACCGGTTTATCATATGCAGACGACCCGTATAAAAGAGTAAACAGCGATAAAATTAATCCCGTTAAAACCGAAGCTGAAAAGCTGATGAAAAAGCGCAATGCGCTTTTCAGCCTTGATGCCGATATTAAGCTTGGTGTCGGAATTTCAAACACAAATTTTGAGCTCAACAAACCTGATTCAACAGGGCAGCTAACAACTACATCATCAAAAGTCGGACCATCAATAGGTGCAGTTCTTTCCCTCAACTTCTTTGGTTATGGTTTTACTACCGGATTTATATATGGAAACAAAGGGTTTGAAAGCGGCACAGGTAATAAAACCAACCTCAATTATTTCAACATACCGTTATTACTGTATTTTGATTTTAACGTGGGGCAGAAAGTAAGGGTAGAAGGTAACCTGGGACCGTACTTCGGATTATTAATGTCACAGGATGAAAATACTCTTTATAAAGCCAAAAACTTCGATTTTGGCTTAACAGGCGAGCTTCAGTTTGCTTACATGTTCAATAAATATATGGGTGTGCTGCTTGGCGGTAATTATGAATACGGCGGATTAAATAACCTGAGCAATAACGAGTTGGTAAAAAAGATGACAACATCAACCATTAATATATATACTGGTTTGAAATTTGAACTGTAAATCAGTATTTTTGTAACTTATATAAATAGAAATTAGATAAAAAAATACAGGAGAAAATATGCCTTTTTTAAACAAATTTAAATATTTTTTAGCTTTTGTGATTACTGTTGGTTTTGGTTTGACGGTAATTAGCGGATGCGATGATTCAGGTGTAGAAGTAACGCCAACTGTTGATTCAGGCGTTGTTCATTATGACAGCATTGGTGTTGTTGATGGAATCGGCAACGTTATGAACAGCATAAATCTGTATATGGGTACAACAGTTCCTAGAGACAGTGTATCAAAGGATGCTGGTTTGACAGATTCAGCAGGAATGTTTTTTAATTATATGCTTCGTTCAGGTGATCTGACAGATATGCACACCAGAGTTGCAGGTTTCCAGACCCGTTTCAACAGGATATATGCTTCTATGACACAGGCACAGTTTGATACTATTACAAAAATCCCGGATACTGACACAGCTTTATCTGAAGTAGATTTTACCTCTGACGATACATACGGAAACGGCGCATGGGGATATTTTAATCTTCCTATGTCAACATCAGATTCAAAGCCGGTTTTCTCATTCTGGTTAAAGGGTAAATCTGCAAACTTTATCGGCAGAAATGTTTACGGTATTCTTTATCCGCGTGAAGCATCTATGGAAGGCGGTAATTTCAGAATGTCATTTGATGTAAAAATTAATGTAATGGGCTATAATCATTTTTATCATGCAGCGCATTAAGGTTTTACTGAATAAAAACAAAAGGCGGGTTTAAAACCCGCCTTTTTTATTTCCTGTTATCGTTATCAGACCTGCTGTGCAGCTCTGTAAAGTGAAGGTCAGTTGATATGATAGCCATTTTAATGCTCATCAGCTCTGTATGCTCTTTATCAAAGCCCGCCATTGAACATTTCCCGCTGAAGTATTCTTTCTGCCGGCTGAACATATGGTTGAAATTCTGTTCAACTTCCGGCTTCTTTAAGAATTCCGAATAGTCCAAAGCTCTCATTAAATGTTTTTTGATTACTCAAAATTAACATTTAACCGTTAAGGAAATATTAAGATGATATTAATAATATTTTTTTATGGTTAAGATTATTAGGATTTAATTAAATAACATGTATTTAATTTAATTTCAGGGCTGGTTCATCCTGTTTCTCAAACTCTGGTTTGGGAAATGATATAATGATAATCTTTAATGTGTTGCCACGACCTTTAGGTCGTGGATAAAAGGATTAAAATAAAAGGGGCTTTAGCCCCGGCTATAGTTCGTATTTTATTCCCCTGTCAGGTACTTAGATCTGATAAATAAAATATCTGTTTCTCAATCTGTCCATTGCACCTTTTGCGTCTTTGCGTGTAAAATAACTTCTAATTGCTTATAACCCGTAAAGTCTTTTTGCATTCTCAGTAGTTATCCTTCCTAGCTCTTCAACACTCATTTCTTTTAGCTCTGCAATTTTCTGCGCTGTATGTTTTATGTATGATGGCTCATTCTGTTTGCCCTGGTACGGTACAGGGGGCAGGTATGGTGTATCTGTTTCAAGCAGCAAATGTTCAGCGGGAGTATTTTTTACTATCTCATATGATAAATATGTGAACTCATTAGGCTTATAAGTGATATTCCCGGTAAAAGAAATATAAAATCCCATTTTAATGCATTCTGCTGCTTCAGCTATACCAGCGCTGAATGAATGGAACTGGCCTTTAAGTTTACCGTTCTCATATTCATCCTTAACTATCCTCATCAGGTCAGCGGTTGAATTCCTGTTATGCAGTATAACCGGCAGTCCGTTTCTTTTTGCTATCCTTAGCTGCGCAGTCAGTATCCCGGCTTCAAGCTCTTTATCATACGGCTCCCAGTAATAATCCAGCCCTATTTCCCCGATTGCTTTTACTTTACTTTCTTTTGCCAGCTCTTCAATTCCCGCAAGGTGTGAATCTTCAAAATCGTTCAGATCTGTGGGGTGGATGCCAACAGCAGCATAAAGCATTTTATGCTTCCCGGCCAGCTCAACAATTTCAAGTGATGTTCTGTAATTTGTTGCCGGAACAATAATTGTTTCTACACCTGAATCCTGCGCCCTTTGCAGAATTTCATCGATATTATTAACTATATCCGGATAGTTAAGATGTGCATGTGTATCAATGAACATATCTGTTTACTTTAATTTTTCTCTCCCCTCTCCTTTTAGGAGAGGGGACGGGGGTGAGGTCGATTTTATTCTTCCCAAACCTGGCTTTTATCTTCTATAATGATCTGTTTTTTGCCTTTGTATTCTGAAAGCTTTCCTTTGGCATAAATGTAATAATCAACCGGGTTACCAAGCTTCAGCTCATCAATCAGCCCGTAATGTTCCTGGAAAAAAACAAGGTCAATTGTATCAAATTCATTTATTTCCAGCTTTGCAATTTTTGGATTATTATCTGTAATAACCCGTGATATATTCCCGAATATCACTACACTGTCACCAATATGAGAAGCAAGCTTATTGAAATCACTTTGGTCAAGCATGCTGTAATATCCCGGCCTGCCTGCGTAATTGGTTTCAAATTTTTTTATCTGCTCTGCACGTTTATCCCACCATTTTAGCCTCTCGTGATAATCAGGGTAACAAAGCTCTTTCCCGCTCCATATACCCAGATTTTTATCCTGAGCGTATTTCTGTGCTGTAACAAACTCGTTATGAAATCTTGCAGAGTAACCGTATTTACTGAAATAAGGAGAGTAACCCTGTTTAACGCATTCTACATTGTAATTGAATTCTTTCCCGTCTTCTTTAATTGCAATAACATAAACAAGGTAACGGTTGAACATATCCTTTACTCTTTTATGGTCGTCAACTTCAAGCCTTACTTTTACAACATCCTTAAACAGCTCTTTGGTCCATTGCCATGTATCATATCCGAAAGGGGATTCAATTTTTGCCGGCTTGTTAGATGAATCCTTTTTATGAGCATAATATTCAGTCCAGTATCCTGAAATATCATTTACCTTAAGCTCTGCATCTGAATCCTTGAATGTTTCCTCGGTATCTATCCCAAGCAGGCGGGTTGACCTGTCCAGACCCTCGAACCTGAAAGTATCACCGTCAAGTATCTTGGTTACACGGAACTCCCCGATAATAAACTCCTGCTGGCTTATTGCCGGCTGAAGTAAAAAAAGTATTAAAACTAAAAATCTGATTTTTTGAAATACTATCATATGATACAAATAAACATTATTAATATTTAATTATAAAGGAAAATAAATTTCAGCAGCCTTTGAGCTTTCACATTGCAGATACAGCAGTTTCAGCGGTTTATATTTATAATAAAAATAGCGCCGTGTAAAAACCCGGCGCTGAGCTTTAAGTAAAACTGGTAATTTTAACTTACGGTCTGAACTCTTCGCTTACGAACGGCATTAATGCAAGCTGGCGTGCGCGTTTTATTGCTTCGGTAAGCTGGCGCTGCATCTTTGAGCTGATACCTGTAATCCTTGAAGGAAGTATCTTGCCCTGTTCATTTACAAATCTTGCTAACAGACGCGTATCTTTGTAATCGATATATTTGATTCCCCTGGTTTTTAAAGGATCAACTTTTTTCCTTCTCTGCTGCTGCTGTTTCTGGTTCATCTGCATTGCCTTATACTGGCTCTGCTCTTCTTTTTTGCTTTTTCTCATTCTTTGATTATTGAAATATTATTTATTAATTATATTTTTATTTTTATTGATATTTCACGTTCAAGATATCCCGTAGGGATATCGCAGTCCCTACTTGGCGGGATCACATTAATTATTCATATTCATCAGGTATTTTATTGCAGCTTCTATATCAAGCTTGCCGTAACCCCACTCTGAATTCGGCACGGTGCCTGTAAACTTATCTGTCTTTGCGGAATTGAGTATTATCTGCCTGATCTTTTCATGTGTTAAAGCCGGGTTATACTGCAGCAGCAAAGCTGCAGCGCCAACTACATGCGGTGCAGCAGAGCTTGTTCCGCTGAATATCTGGTATGAATTATTCTTTTCTGTGCTGAATGTTGAGTGTCCCGGTCCGGTAATATCAACTCCAAGCTTGCCTGTTATATTATATCCTTTGCTTGAATAGCTTGCCAGATCTCCAACCTGGTCCATCCAGCCAACATTGAACACATATGCCCCAACTGCCATACAGCTATCGGCAGTCGATGGAAAACAAATGTTTGATTCATCTGTAATTGCCGGTGAGTTAACCCATCTTGCAGTGCCGCTCCATGACTGGGTTACATCAACAACATAGCCTCTTAACTCCAGCTCTTTATCACTGGTAACTTTTATTTTAAACTTGCCGCGTACAATATCTGAATCCTGGGTTGAAGCGGCAAATTTCATCATTACAGTTCCTTTTGGGGATACTTCGCGGCTGTAAAAAATTTTATAATCTCCGGTCTTTAATATTCCGCTTCCTTCTGTAAGCTCACCGGTTGATTTGCCGTCAGGAGTCTCTACTTCAAATATTAAATTTGCAGACTGGTCGCGCCATAAAAACGAAAAGAACACACCGTCATTTTTCTTAACGTCTTCATCCGGCTTGCCGGAGCAGCTTGCTGTGTATGAAACAGTTTTGCCGGCAGTTAATTTGTCGATTAAAACCATATTGCCGCCGGACATATTTCCGGCACCGCCTATTATCACTACACCGTCTCTTGCCATCTGGTTTACCATTTCTTCTTCGGGTGATGAGCCGTCCATAAATTCCCACATCCATTCGCCGTCTTCAAATAAAAGTATGTTTACTTTTTCATCCCTTAAAAATCCAACCAAATCCGTAAAGTTTCGCACAAAACGCGGAGTGTAATCGTACCTTATGCTTGAAAAAACCATTTCTGCATCAGGAGCAATTCCGTGTATCTTCTGCACTCCGTAATGTCCGCCAATTATTAATCCGGCAACACCTGTGCCGTGTCCGTTTTTGTCTTCTTCTGTCATAATAAGATCTACACCGCGCCTGCGTATAATATCATCACGCTGCCTTACTGATCTTATCTTGGAAGTCTTAAGTCCAACCAGCTTTTCGCCGGCTTCTATTCTTCCGTTTTTATTACCATCTATTGCAATAAAGAACTGCTCGCCGTATGACGGGTCATTTTCAGTAAAGCCGGCTTTGGGTCCGAAATCCCTTTTTTTGTTGCCGTTAACATCAACATAAAGAAAATCAAATTCAGGATTATATTTCCCCGGCTGCTGACCCATTGAAACAAGCATGCCCCAGGTATTATCATATATTTCCTGGTACTGCAAAATTTCATCGCTGTCAATTTTGCCGTTCCCGTTCAGGTCAATTCCGTCTTTACCTGGTGTAATATAGCCATCGCCGTCAGAATCAGTGAATGTGAACTCACCACCATCTGCAAAAAAGAACATCGGGTGGAAAACATCAATGCCTGAATCAACATCGCCTATAATTACGCCTTTGCCTGTAAGCGGGTTGCCGCTTTTATCGGTAAATTTTTCCTTTAAAACTGTTGATGCTTCATATTTCTGCGAATATACAGACTGAAATAAAAGCATTAAAACTATCAATAAAATGCCGGAACTGAGGTTTTTATTTATCATACGAACAGGTAATATAGTTTGAAATTTTTGAATTTTCAATGAAAAAACGGGGATTTACGGGGCAAAAAGCTGCAAAAATTGCCAGTGATTAATTCATATCCCTATGTAAAATTACTCAGGGAAGCGGTATTATGTTCCTTAACATTCAGATCAGCCGGTTTTTTTATAAGCCGGATTAATCTGTAATATCTTTTCCAGCAGCCAGGGCTTAAATGACAGATTTGAATTAGTCTCCAGCCTGTGTTTTATATAGCCCAGGTCGATATTTTCTGAACCGGCTTTGGAAAGTACCAGTTTTTCAAGTACTTTCAGAAAATTTATATACCTTTTTCGTGTTTCCGGATTCAGCAGCCTGTCTTTCCTTAAATACTCTTTATAGGATTTTATCTGCGACAATGCTTCTTCAGTATAGCCAAGCTCATAAAAAATACGAACTGTCAGGTTTCTTGCTTCAAATTTATAAATGAACTGGTCAATATTAATTTTGTTTATATGGTCAAGGGCCTCACTGAACTTACCCCGGTTAAAGCTTAAATGAGCAAGGCCAAGGTTTTTCATATTATCCCTTTCAAGCGGATTTACTTTTTTGTAATTCTTCATTATGAACTCTTTCACCCAGCCGTATTTTTTAAGCCTTAAGCCGTGAAGAAAGAAATTCCTGAAATAATCATAACCAAGGTGGCTTGTTTTGCTGTCTTTGTAGTATTCATTGTTGATAATAAGCTCAATAAGGTTAAACAGCTCATCATTAAATTCATCTATCCCGCGTGTAGCCCTTCCTGAACAGTATGAAAATAAATTGGAAATATGCACGCTTCTTTCATCCGGTGATAGCCTGGAAGCATATTTGTTTACAGTGTTCTTATATTTATAATAATAGCTGTTTTCCTCCGGGTTCTTGTTCATAGTGATAAGATTAAAATACAGCTCGGTAATAAAGTGATATTCGTCTATCTTGTTCATAACATCATATATATTCTTAAATGCTGTTTCGGCAGCAAGAAAATTTATCAGCATCGGTTCTTTATCAAGGCTGTATCTGTGCTTAAGTATGAGCGATGTATTGTAATAAAGGCATATCTGAGAAAAATAGAAAAGGAAAAGGTGCTTGGCGGATTTTTCCAGAATGTCCAGTCCGCTTGATATATCACCGCTTCTTAATAACCTGCCTGAGGTAAAATGAATATTGAACCTGTGGCTTTCAAGGAAATGCATGTTAAGAAAATATAAATAATCCGCCCCTGTTTTAAATTTTGAGTTATTCTCAAATTCGTTCAGCTCATATTGACCGCTTATATTCCTGTACAATAAACTGCTTAACAGGTAATTGGTTTTTTCGAAGGGTTTATTCCTGATGTTTTCCTGAATCAGAAATTCCTTATAGCTTTTATTCAGCTTTGAATACAGGAACCGGATCTTTGAATCGGTATATTTTTTGCCTGCATAGATTAACGGGTAAAAAATCATTTTTTTTCTTTTTGTAAGCTCAGTCATTTTTTTATGCTTTACTATCAGGTCAAAAAGCTTTATTTGATCTTCATTTGCTGTAAAGTACGGAGATTTGAGGAATTTCCGGAATAAACGCTTCTCGTTTACAGGCATTGCCCTTATTACAGAAATTAAGCTATATGAATTCATATGAAAATTTAGGCAAATTATTAAAATATTTTCCTTAAAATGCTGTAAAAATATACTTAAAATAAAATAAATTTACAAATATTAAAAAAATTAGGTCCGGGGAAAATGAGGCAAACAGCTAAATAAATGGTGGATTAAATTACTATTCTGATTGATTTTACAGAGCAATTAATGTAAGAACCCCGGAAAGGGGAAAACAATAAAATAACGGAGGCTGACATGCTGAAGAAATTATTTTCAACTTCATTAATTGCTTTATCAATTATCTTTTGTTCTTTTTCTGATTCAGCTGCTGTACAAACAGAATGTGAGCATTACTTTCAGACGCAGGTGATCAATGGCATCAGGTATCTGGTTGAATACAGCTGCGACGGTTCGATAATAAATATTGTAGAGATCGAGGAATAAATTTTGCCACCCGGAAACAAGTACCTCTATCGAATAATACACGGTCGTAGCTGCCGGTATGCACATATCCCAAAGCCCCTCTAACCTGCATGTGAAGAGGGGCATGGAGATAGAAAGTTTCTCTTTCTAATATTGCTACCTTAAGCAATTTTTTTATTTACACACTTTTAAAATTTAACTCAGCGATCACCTCCCGCTGCATGTGAGGTATTACCAGCAAGATAACGGAGATTAAAAATTATGCCTAATCCATCCAGTCCAAAAGTACCAAGAGTAGTAAATTTAAATGATATAAAACCGGGCAGCAGAAATATCACAATGATACACCTTAATAAACGCCAGTGGGGCGTTTACAGTAAAAATTTAAAACCCGCAAAAGTAACTAAGCTGCCCGGCAAGGGCGGATTTATCGAACTTATCCCCGTTCCCGATGGCGGAGTTATTATGTACCCTCAATGTGACTCCGGTCCTGATAACATCTGCATGGTTGTAACGAAATGGACACCAGGCGGAGTGGTTATGGAGTGCCGCTGCAGACCCCGCAGGAATCCCGGCGGCGGGGGCGGGGGTGTAATTACACCGCTGCCCGGACCCAAATGCCAGGTAATACTTGCCGGCGGCAGGTTCAGGTGCATTTCGCTTTCAAATCCGCCCTGCACCAGCTGCCGCCTGCGGACAGTAACCTTCAACGGAAGGATATTTATAACGTGTGTGTGTAACTCATAGTGGTATTGTCCAAAACTTCGCAACCGGGCAAAACTTATGGCAGGTATTTCTTCGCGCACTTTGCGTATTTGGCGGTTAATAACTTTTTTGAATTTGCACTTTTTAGGGAATCAACTTGATCATAAAAATTATCGTCTGGATTCCCGCATACGCCCCAAAGGGGTAAACAGGGAATGACAAAAAATAAAAAAAGACGCACCCTCTGCGCCTCTGCTTTAATCCTTAATTCCTAATTCGTAATTCGTAATTGTTTCTAGCTTCCCCAATCCCTGTTATACCTGAAATCAACATTAATTGTGCGGTTTGAAACCTTTGCTATTATTGGCGGAACGCGTTTAAACTGGTTGAACCTTATCTTAGCACGTATAGTTTTTATAAATGCCGGTTTGAATCCAATATCAACAAGCTCTTCATCATTGTAGCGCTGGTCAATCATGTAGTAAAGCAGCTCATCAGCTTCGCGGTAGGTGAACCCAAGCTCGCCTTCATCTGTCTGACCCGTCCACAGATCAGCCGAAGGCTTCTTCTTTATGATTTGCTTCGGGCAGCCTAACAGCTCAGCAAGCTGCCATACCTGTGTTTTGTACAGGTCGCCCAGCGGATTTATCGCGCTGGCGCTGTCGCCATACAATGTAGAGTATCCAAGCAGTATTTCCGTTTTATTGCCTGTGCCAAGCACCAGCGCTTTATGCTCATTTGACTGGTCGTACAGGCAAATCATCCTCATCCTTGCCATTATATTGCCAAAGCGCACTTTGTTTTTCAGAATATCGGGATCATTTTCAGCAAGGGCATCAACAGAGCCGGTCAGATTTACCAGCATGCTTTTTATCTTCAGGTCCTTAACCACTGTAAGCGCATCGCTTACACTGTCAGCGCTTGAAGATTTGTAAGGCATCATTATCCCGAGCACATTTTTTGGACCCAGCGCTATGGCTGCAAGGTATGCTGCTACGGTGGAATCAATTCCGCCGCTTAAGCCCAGCACAACTTTTTTAAGCCCGAAACGGGTTGTCTCGTTATAAATGAAATTAACCAGGACCTTAATCAAGTCCTGGTTAACTGGTATTTCAAATGGATTTATTCTTTTCGAAGAGTTTTTTTTTGCGGCTGTTTTATCGGGTCTTTTCAATTAGTATATCCCTTTTAAGCCATAATATCTGTTGTTTGCAAAATTTACTTTTTTGAAACCTGGTAAACTATCTTTCTTATTGTATCAAACTGTAAATAAGGAAACATTTCCTGTATTTTATCAATGGCTTCGCCAGCGCTCATTTCTCTTCTCATATCCTTGTACATCTGGCGTATTTTGTAGTCACGGATTGCTTTTTCGTCCAGTAATTTATATTTTTTTAAATTATTGTATGTTTCATCGTCAATCAGCTCACTTAACGGATTATCGGTCTTTGACTTAACTGTCGGCTTCATTTATGCCCTCCCGTCCTTTCGGACAATTAATTTATATTAAATTTAACCTTTTATTGAAATCTGTAACTAACTTAAATATAATCTCCTCATCTCCTAATGTTACAAATATAATTAAAAAGCAAGTTAAAAATCAAGTAATCCAATAATTTAGCCCCATTTAATTATACTTAACTTTAAATAACCAGCAATTTAGATTTTCATTTTTCTTCTGTTATTTTAACGTTAACAGGGCAGAAATCGTTTCAATCTTGGGTTAACAGACTTGCAAAAACTTATAATTATGGCTATTTTATTAAAATTTTATGGATTTATGGAAAGGTTCTACAGGATATTTTATTACACCGCATTTACGGTATTTGTTTTAAGCTGTATTCTGGTCATATTTTCGTTCATAGTTTCAATTTTTGCGTTTTTGTACTGGTCAGTTATCATATTTTTACAGTATATTCTTCGCATTTTTTAATTTATCAGAACTAAAATTTTTTCCAATTTATGAAAATTTCTGTACTTTCCGCAGTATTTATATTACTTGCTTCATTTTCTTTAATTTTTTTTAATGCCTGCCAGCAGGATGCTGTTGTTGATCCTGAAATACCGCCCGTTGTTATTGATACCACCAAAATTTTTGCAAAATCATACGGAACAGCACTTTCTGACCTGGTAACAGGAGTAAGGCAGTGTAACGATGGCGGTATTATAATCTGCGGTTATACCATCAGCGGGGCATTCGGCGATAATGATATATTTATTACCAAGCTTAATGGAAGTGGAGAGGTCGTTTGGTCAAATCTGTACGGCGGTGCCGGCAACGACCAGGCAGTATCTATCGAAAAAACCTCTGACGGCAGCTTTATAATCAGCGGTACAACTTCCTCCTTCAGCGGCTCATTTGACCCTTTCACTATCAAGATCAACCAGGCCGGTGTTGTTGAGTGGAGCAGGTATTACCGTTTTTGGAATGAAGATTACTGCAATGCGCTTGTACAGACAGGCGACGGCGGATATATTCTGACCGGATATACGAATTCTTTCCAGATAGGCGGATATGATATCTATGCTATTAAGCTGGACCAGTCAGGCTCTATCATGTGGGCGCGCGCTTATGGCGGCACGCAGAATGACTACGGAAACTCGATCCGCTCAACCCCTGAAGGCGGTTATATTATAGGCGGCTATACATTTTCCTATGGTTCAAACGGTGAAGGATATATTTTAAAGCTTTTTGGTGACGGTGTATTAAGATGGAGCAAATCATACGGCGGTATCGGATTTGATAATATCAAAGACCTGCAGAATACTTCCAACGGTTATATAGCCTGCGGCTCTACAATATCCTTTGGCCTGGCATTTGAAAGCGCTATGGTATTTAACCTTGATAACCAGGACGGTTTTGTTTACTGGACAAGAACTTTCGGAGGGAATGCGCAGGGTGTGGCAAACTTCAGTAAAGTTCTGCCCTCGGGTGACGGGGGCTTTTTACTGGCAGGAAACATGCAGGAAATAGCGGCAAACCAGCAGGATATTACACTTGTTAAATTATTCGGCGATGGAGAGTTTAATTTTGCCAGGTTGTTCGGCGGTGTGGCAAACGAAGAAAGTACTTCGCTTGCTGTTAAAACTGATGGCGGTTTGCTGATATCCGGAAATACAGCATCATTTGGTGCTGGAAGCAATGATCTGTACCTGCTGAGCTTGTATAATAATGCAACAGGCTGCCTGCAGGATAGACCTTTCACACCAGTTGCAGGGAATCCTTTAATTGAGGTTGTGGAACAGGTTTCATCCGATTTTCCGATAAATTATGAAACATTAACTGCTGCATGGAACGTTGCATCATTTTCAACTTTGCCTAATTCGCAGTGTATACAGAATCCGCAGTAAAAAATAAATTATATTAATTTGAAAGTACCAACATTTCAGAAATTCGGCCTAACAAAAGCGCAGCTTAGGACTGCAGAGACCCGGGATAAAAAGATCTCGGATATACTGACCCATCATTTAACAGTTGGGATCGGGCTGGCTTTCGGGCTGGTGCTGTATATATTTTATTTCATAAATGTGCAGCCTGAATCATTCATGCAGATTGTGGTGCAGATCTTCCTTTTCGGAAGTATAGGAATTATCTGTGTCGGTATCCCTGCAATGCTTTTTAAGCTTGCAGAAATGCTGTATTTTAAACAGAAGGAAAAAACCGCTGAACACCAATCTATTACTTCGTATAAAGAAGAGCGTGAGAACTATGATTTCTGGAAGCTCCGGAAAGATTACGGTTTCTGGAATATGCTTGACGGGCTTAGCTTTGAAAAGGAATTAATGAATATTTATCTTCACCTTGGTTATGAAGATAAACCGGAGCTGGATGATGCAGAGCTGGAGAACGAAAGAGTTTTATTTTTCGAAGAAAAACAGTTTTATTTTACATTCCATACTAAAATTACTGAGTTTAAAGATTCTTCCGAAATTGATAAATTATTGGAACGTGCAGAAAGTAAAAATTGTGATATCCTGAACATTTATTCACAAAAAGGATTCCACAAAAGCGTGAATGAATACTGCAAAGATAAACCTGTTAATTTATTTGATATAAACGGAATAATTAAAGTTGTCAGAACAATCAAGATCTAACCCGGAAACCGAAAAAAAGTTCAGCAATAAAAATACCAAGATCCTTGCTACGCTTGGTCCCGCAGCTGATACCAAAGAAAAAATAATTGAACTCATACAAGCCGGAATTGACGGGGTACGCCTGAATTTTTCTCACGGCGGGCATGAATATTACGACCAGGTATTTAAAAATGTAAATGATGCATGTGTTGCAACCAGCGAGCCTATAGCTATCCTTGTTGACCTCCAGGGTCCTAAGATAAGGGTGGGGGAGCTGCTGCTTCCTGAATACGAGCTTAAGGAAAACGATCACCTCGAAATTACCATGCATGATATTGTGGGCACCAAGGAGAAATTTTCCTGCAGCTATGAAGGGCTTGCACGTGATGCAAAGATTGGCGACCATATTTATATAGATGACGGCCTGATAAAGCTGCTGATAATAGCAATTGACCATGATTCAATTTTCTGCGTTGTGCTTGAAGGCGGCACATTAAAACCCCGCAAGGGAATGAACCTCCCCGGGATGGAATTAAGCCTGCCTTCGCTTTCCGAAAAGGATTTCGAAGACCTTGACTTTGCTCTTTCTCACAGGGTTGATTTTATTGCGCTCTCATTTGTCCGGAAAGCATCAGATATTTACCAGCTCAGGAATTACCTTACTGAAAAAGGGTTTGAAAAAAATATAATTGCAAAAATTGAAAAACCCGAAGCTGTCCGGAATTTCGATGAAATTCTGGAAGCTGCCGATGGCATTATGATCGCCCGCGGCGACCTGGGTGTTGAGCTTCCCCCGCAGGAAGTACCGGTTATTCAGAAAAGTATTATCCGTAAATGCAATAAAGCCGGAAAAATGGTAATCACCGCAACGCAGATGCTTGAATCCATGATCCACAATGCTGTGCCAACACGGGCTGAAACCAGCGACGTGGCTAATGCAGTGTGGGACGGCTCTGATGTTGTTATGCTGAGCGGAGAAACTTCCGTTGGAGAATATGCAGTTGAAACTGTTGATATGATGCAGAAGATACTTATTGAAACAGAAGCTAACATGGACCTGGTGAAGTATGAAAGAAAAGAAACCCCCAAAACATCAGAAGATAACGTGTTTGATTCAGTTGGCAAAGCGCTGGCTGATATGGCTGTTCAGCTTAATGCTGAAGCTGTAGTTTCGTTTACAAGGCGTGGCAGAATGGCGCGCGCTATGAGCCGGTTCCGCCCGAACACTAAAATTATTGCTATGAGCGACAGCTTTGAAGTTATGAATGTGCTGAGACTGATTTGGGGAATTATCCCGGTTTATTTTGAAGATATGCCTGATGAACAGGTAGCAATTAAAGCTGCCAAAAAGATACTGCTGGATAAAAAAATTGTTAAGGAAGGCGATACTGTAATATTCACTTCAGGCGCTCCTGTTGATGAAAAAGGGAAAGATATCTGGATCAGGTTTGCCAAAGCGCGGTACTATTAAATTATTTAAGGAATTCTTTCAAAAAACCGCAGTTATTGCGGTTTTTTTGCTTATATACCGTAATTAATTTCACTACATAAAGTTGGTTTTATGCACTACATACAAATCATATTTGATAATATATATTTGTACAGAGTTAATAAATAAATAGATTGGTTAGTTAAAAAATGACACACTTACGATTTGCAAAATATGTAGTTAATCCCTTCTGATTTTTACCGCTTTTTTTTCTCCTATAATCCTCTTGAAATCCCTGTTTGCTGATTTAGCAGACAGGGATCTTCCTTTTATTACCGGTTGTTTCCCCTTTTATAAATCACACAATATACATAAATTTACGCCGATTTATATAATTTAAAAATTTCAATTCTTCTGCTCCTGTCAGGTCCTCAGACCTGACTGGAATAATATGATTTTTTTTCTCTGTTAGGAACGTAATGTTTGTAGAAAACAGAATTAAAAAATAGAGCTCCGTCAGGAGCGAAATGTTAAATATATGGCAAACACATATTCACAAATCTATATCCAAATTGTTTTTGCTGTTAATGGCAGACAAAATCTTGTTCCAAAGTTACATAAAGAAGAAATTCATAAATATATTACCGGTATTATCAGAAATAAAAAACAAAAACTACTGGCTATCAACTGCTTGCCGGATCATACACACATTTTTTGCGGAATAACACCTGATATTAAAATTTCGGACCTGGTTAGAGATGTAAAATCGATTTCAACAGGTTTTATCAATGAGAATCGTTTTATTAATGGTAAATTTTTATGGCAGCATGGATTCGGTGCTTTTTCTTATTCTCATTCGCATATAGATAGGGTTGTGAAATATGTACTGAACCAGGAGGAACATCACAGGAAAAAAACATTCCGTGAAGAATATATTGGATTACTGGAAAAATTTAACGTTGAATATAACCCAAAATATATATTTGAATTTTATAATGAATAACATATCGCTCCTACGGAGCTCCCTATCGATTAGGCATATTATCGTTACAAACATTTCGCTCCTGACGGAGCTGAATTTTATAAAAAGATATTTTTAATCACAATCAATAATATTGCATAAATACTTATTATTAATTAATATTTTCCTGTTGCTGCCATTTAGACTGTGGGCTGACAGCAATATCGACGGGCAAACCGTCACATTTACACAGTTCATAAATGAAATGGCTGCGTGTACAAAGTACACAACATTTGAAAATGTTAAGATACGCTACAAAATGCCCGATGATAAAGAAGGTATGGATAAACGTTTCGGCGGAGGCGAGCCTGAGCTTTTTATCAGCTCCAGTATAAGGCTCGTTAACTGTGATTTTGATGTTGATTACTGGCTGGTGCTCCGTAATGTTATATTTAATGATTATTTTGCTGTCGCAAATTCATCACCATTAAAAATAATTTTTAAACATTGCACTTTTAAAAAAACCTTAAGGTTTTATAATAACAATATCGATTTTATCGATATGGACAGCTGCAGGCTAGAACACGGCTTTAAATTTTTCCGTAATGATGTTAAAGACAGGCTGACCGTTAAAAATTCCGGCATATCCGTTAATCAAGCCCTGTTCGGGGATACTGATGCGCTTGATATGGAACCGCGGCTTTTCCGGTTTGCAAACAAACAGAATGCATTTGATCTTGATATATCTAACTGCAGTTTTGAGCTTCCGGATAACTTAAGGAACAATCCGCAGTTTTACCTGATTTTAACGGAATCCGATTTCAAAAATCTTTCGCTCACCGGAAATAATTTTAACTGTTCTGTCGATCTGTCTGAATCCACAGTGCAAAATGCATTTGTAACAAACGAATGCAGGTTTAACGGAAGCCTGATAATGGATGCATTCAACATAAACCCAATTAACACCAGGGTGCAGTGGTCAACCGTAGCTTCCAACAGGATATCGATATTTGACCATAAAAAAAATGCTGCGTTCAACGGCAACAATATCGATAGTGTTACCGGTGAGGTGAATTTCGCCAGCCTTATTAGCTGTTATGCAAATTTTTACAATGCATTCAAGTCACAGGGCAACCGCATAGCCGCAAATGCATGTTATGTTGAGTGGAAGGATATTGAAACCCGTTACCTTAAAAATGAATACTCAAGCGGAAGGGATAAAAGTGTTTTCTTTAATTACCTTATGAATGTGTTCCTTAAAGTATTCTGTGATTACGGAACAAATCCGCTGAAGGCTATACAGATAGCTTTTTACGTACTGCTGTTCTTTGCAGGGATTTATTTCTTTTTCCCTTATTCAATTCTTTCATTCCATAAACGTACTATGTTTGACCAGCTTAAGATCTACGGTCATTATCTTTCTTCGCCAAAAAGCCTGCTGGAAATCGAAGATTCTGTAATTGCAAAAGAAGATAAAACGCCTACATATTCTGATTACATGAAGTTTGTAACTGACTCAAAAGGCAAAGTGCCGTGGTATTTCCATATTTTCGGCAAGCCGCTTTATTTCCTTGAGCTTATCCGGAATAAACCTACAAAGCTGTTTTACAGGATCATCGATATTTTCCCGGATGAATGGGAAACTATGAGCAAAACAAAAAGGGTAGCTGCAGCAATTATGTACGGTGTAGTTTTTATGGTTACAGTCCTTTGGTTTTTGCTGATACATATACTTGATTCAGTTGCGCTGAGCCTGAACGTTTTTTCAACACTCGGTTTCGGGCAGATACCAATCAAAGGTATTCCGCGTTACCTCACAATACTTGAAGGCTTCATAGGCTGGTTTTTGCTGAGCATTTTCAGTGTTTCGTTAATCAGCCAGGTAATACAATGAGCAATGTGCAATATGCAATGAATAATATATGAATAATGATTTTCATTTCTTTGCAGAGCTCCTTGGAGCGAAATGTTTGTAGAAAAAGATTAAAAAAAATCACAGCTCCGTCCCAAAGGGACCCCTTTGGGGTCGAAGCGGCATGTTAAACAATTATGGCTAACACATTTTCATTAATTAATTAATGACAAAATTCATCAGCTTTAAATTTATCATTGTTTCAACACTAACATATATTCCATACACTATAATATGGTTCTTCTGGCATAATAATTTATTCCATAAATTATATTATTCCGTAAATTCATTTTATTCAATTAATGAACAGAATATATGGTTCATGAATTTTGCAAATGCTTTGCTGGTATACGGATTCGTTTATTTTTTCAGAAGATCATATAAACCTGATACCCCTGCGTATAAATCAATTTTGTGGGGGATATATTATAACCTGTCAGTTACCGGATTTTTCACATTCATGCTTCTTGGTGCATTTAAAGAATGGAATTCATCAATATTATTTCATGACCTGTTATGGGCAATCTTAAGCGGAGCGCTTATCGGATTTCTATCATTCACACTCAATAAAAAATTCGGGTAAAAGGTTCGTCTCAATTCATTTCGTGTTACGAATCGCAGGCGTCATGGCTTGCCTGACGCCATTATATGATTATAAATTATTCATTAAACTCAATAAAACCAATTTCGTGACACGGATATCTTTTTGATTGTAATTTGAAATTCTATTATGCCCCTCTCCTTCGGGGTGGGGATAGCTTGTCCCGCCAAGGCGGGAGGGAGGGGTCTTTAATTAATATTTCGCGGTGCAAATACCTGTAGTTTTATTCCCTTGAAATTCCCGAAATATAAACTTACTTTTATTTAACAATTTCCATTGAATTTAACTTAATCTATGAATAATTTTACCGTTTAAAGCATTAAAAATTAACTAAATTCAGGTAAAATTGGCTAAAACAGTAGGTTCTTTTCTACTTTTTCTATTACTTTCAACCCTAAGCTACGCTCAGCAATACGTTACAGTAACTGCATCTCCGCAAAAAAAGGATTTTTATCCCAGCGAAAATATCCGCATTAATGTTAAAGCTGATATACAGGGCGGATATCATATCAATGCTAATAAGGTAAGCGACCCCGATCTTATTCCCACTACTATGGAAGTTGATGCCGGAAGCTTAAAGCTTTCTAAAATTTCATGGCCCGGCTCGCATAAATTCAAATTCAGCTTCTCAGAAACTGAGCTTGATGTATATGAAGGCTCAATTACAATCGGTGTGAATTTAAAAGCGCCCAAAGATATTAAACCGGGCAAATATGATATTACCGGTACTCTTAATTACCAGGCATGCAATGACAGGGCTTGTTTTGCTCCGAAAGATGCGCCTTTTTCAGTAACTGTTGTCATCAAAGAAGATACTGCAAAGGTAACCGATACTTCAAAAACTGAAACACCGCAGGATACTGTTAAAAAAACTGATTCACTTGATAACAGTACAAAGACCGATACTTCCAAATCAAAACTTACAGAAAACAAGCGTGATACAACACAAACCATAACTTCAACCGAAAACAAGAACCAGATAGCAGCATACATTGAAGAGAACGGAATGTTTGTTGCTCTTTTAATAATTTTTGTTTTGGGTATAGGGCTTAACTTAACTCCCTGTGTTTATCCGCTTATTCCTATCACTATCAGTTATTTCGGCGCGCAGGTTTCAAACAGCAAGGGCGGCAAAATACTTATGGCGCTGTTTTATGTGCTGGGTATGTCTGTTACTTATTCGGTATTAGGACTGGTCGCTGCGCTGACCGGCGGGGTATTTGGCAGCCTGCTGCAGTCACCGCTAGTTATCGGACTGCTTGTACTGATATTTCTTGCCCTCGCTTTAAGCATGTTCGGGCTTTATGAAATCAAGATTCCGCAGTCGCTTGCAAACTTCAGCGGAAAGAACCGCCAGGGATACTTCGGAACATTCTTAATGGGTTTAACAGTCGGATTTATTGCAGCCCCCTGTATCGGTCCGTTAGTTCTAAGCCTGCTGGTTTACGTCGGGCAGATGGGAAGCGCTTTCCTGGGATTTATAATGTTCTTTGTTCTGTCATTGGGACTTGGTCTCCCGTATATTTTCCTCGCTTTGTTTTCAAGCTCAATTACAAAGCTGCCGCGTTCAGGCGAGTGGATGGAAGGTGTAAAAATAATTTTCGGATTAATGATGATAGGTCTTGCGCTTTATACTGCGCAGCCGCTTATGTCTGTTGAGCTGTACGAGATCATTTTTCCGCTGTTCCTGGTTCTGGGCGGTGCATTCTTAATACTGGTTGACCGCAAAGCAGTTAATGCAGCAACATATACGAGGATCAAATATATAATTGCTATCGCTGCAATTATCTGGGGCTCTATGAACCTGCATTTTGGCGAAGAGCAGGTAACTGCTTCAGGTAAATATGAATGGCAGATGATACAAACACAGGCATTGATTGATGCAAGCATTGCCAAATCTTCTGATAAACCAACGATCATTGATTTCTATGCGGACTGGTGCGCACAATGCAAGGAGCTTGATAAATATACATATGTTGACCCCAAAATTATTGAGCTTTCCAAAAAATTCAATAATATTAAAGTTGACCTGACAAAAGGCGATAAAGAAATAGAAAGCAAGTTTAAGATTCAGGGTCTGCCGGTAGTTGCATTTATCGATAAGAACGGAAAAGAAATGGAAGATCTGCGGGTTACCGGGTTTCTTAAGCCTGATGAATTTATAAAAATTATGGAAAAAGCCCTGAACAAATAACGGGAATTTATTGTTAAGTTAAAAAAGAAAAAATATTAATGAGATATCTGAAATTTTTGTTGATCCTGTTTTTACCGGGGATAATGTTTGCTCAAAAGAACAATACACACAGCCCGGCAGGTGAGTTTAGGCTAAAGGAAAATATAAAATACAGCCTGAGCTTAAATGATAAGCTTGTTTCTGCAACAGTACCTTTAAAAAATACGTCGCTGTATGATTCCATTACCGACGGAAATAAACCTGTTACAAAAACTGTTAAGGGATCTAAAAAATCGCCCGGCCTTGCTTTCATATACGGACTTTTTATTCCCGGAATGGGGCATGTATATGCAAATAAATTTAACACCGGCAAATATTTCATGATATCAGAAGCAGCGTTATGGCTTACTTATGCCGCTTTCAGCATTTACGGCAACTGGATGCTTGATGATGCTTACAGTTATGCTGAAACGCATGCCGGAGTTACAGTCGGCGGAAAAGAACGCGATGATAAGTTTTTTGTTGATATTGCTAACTACAGCAATGTTGATGAATATAACAACGAAAGGCTCCGCTTTGGCGAATATGATAAGCTTTACCTGCCTGAAAACGGATATTATTTCTGGTGGAACTCCGATGAAGAGCGCAGACTTTACAGGGCTGATAAAATAGGCGGCGACAGAACTCTTAACGACAGGCTTTTTGTTGTAGGGGCAGTGCTTATCAATCATGTTATAAGCGCAATCAGCGCTGTATTTGCTGCCAACAGCTATAATGATGAGCTTAAAAGCTCCTCAGGCGGTTTTCGTGTTAATGCAGGTGTAATTAAACGCTACAACAGGGTTGACGGAATTAAATTAAGCCTTTCGGGATTGTTCTGAAATTGTATTCACCGCAACAAATTACAGCCGGCAAAAAAGTTAATATAAAGATTATTGTTGAATACGACGGTTCTGCATATTTTGGCTGGCAGAGACAGAAAGATAAACCAAGTATTCAGCAGAAAATTGAAGATGCTTTAAAAATACTTTTCCCCGGGGAAAAAATTACTTTAACCGGTGCCGGCAGAACTGATACAGGCGTTCATGCTTATAATCAATGTGCTAATTTTAAAATAAGTGCAGAAAAATTCCGGGATAAAGGAATTTTAAAATTAAAATATTCATTAAATGCACTGCTGCCCGGTGATATTGTAATAAAATCGGTTAAAAAAGTAAACGATAAATTCCATTCCCGTTATTCTGCAAAAAAAAGGGAATACATTTACAGGTTTTCTGTGAACGAACATGCAATCTGCAGGAACTATGTTTACTTCATAAGGCAGGAATTTGATGCTGGGTTGGCAAATAAATTCTGCAGAACAATTAAAGGGATACATTGCTTTAAAGCATTATGCAAAAACCGCGAAGATGACCATGATTTTAAGTGCAAGGTTTTAGAAGCTGGTATAAAACGAAGGGCAACCGGAATCTATGAATTCCGCATCACTGCAAACAGGTTCCTGCATTCAATGGTCAGGGCAGTCGTAGGAGCAATGCTTAAAGTTTCTTCCGGCAGCTTGCCGCATGATGAGTTCACCCGAAAATTTAAAAAAGGAGATGAAATAAAGATACAGTACGTACCTTCTAACGCTTTATTTTTATCAAAAGTAACTTATTAAAAATATGAAAAACAAATTATCTGCAGTAATTTTAACACTGTTTATTTCAGCTTCTCTATTTTCCCAGGACGGGTTTAATCCAAAGCTTACTCTTTCAGGTAAAAATTTTAATAATTATACCGTGCTTCAGGATAAAATCCTTTCATCCAAAAGCTTTAAAGGTACCGTTCCTTTAAAAAGCAGCATGCTGAATTTTACCGCCGTTGAAACTGATAATTTTAAAGCTGCTGAAGATAACCTCCAGGTAAAGAAAAAGAAAAAATCTGTCGGGCTTGGTGTACTGCTTTCAGCATTGCTGCCGGGAGCTGGCGAGTTTTATGGTGAAAATTATCTTAAAGCCGGAATATTCTTCGGTATCGAAGTTCTTGCATGGGCTACATTTGCTTATTTTGAGAGCAAAGGAAATACAAAACAGGATGAATACATAGCTTACGCCGATAAATACTGGGATGTTAGAACGTATGCCCGCTGGCTTAAAAATGAAGGTTTTGATGAATCAAGCGGTATAAATCCGGATGAACCTAACAGGGATGTATTAAGAGAGCAGATAATGGTCTGTGAAAGAGCTAACTTTTCGCATACAATGCCTGAATACGGCTCTCAGCAGTATTATGAGCTTATCGGCAAATACCAGAACTTCCAGGCCGGTTGGACAAATCTAAATCATATTCCTACCAAAGACCCCGGTCCATATAATTACCAAACATACCGCGACCCGGTATTTACAAATTATGCTGCCGAAAGGCAAAAAGCAAATGACTTTTTTGATTACGCAAAAATAGGACCCATTACTGCTATTGTTAATCACATTTTAAGTGCTGCTGATGCTGCATGGGTTATTTCATCTTATAATAATAAGATAAAGCTTGAAACAGGGTTCAGAATGCAGAACAGGGTATCGCCTTATACTTATGATATAAAACAAATACCCACATTTAATGTTGCTTTAAGTTTTTAAATTAGGATAAATAGTTGTATAATATCTGTTCAGACGCCCCGACGGGGCGTCTTTTTTTTAATATATTCGAAGTCTCTCCGTTTTTTTATTGCTTGTCATACCCGCGAAAGCGGGTATCCAGTCGAAAATTAAAAATTAATGGTAATTGCAGG
>JAANMV010000576.1_pt1 | contig 45291 bp, 28 predicted proteins | sample 7279661 | NCBI WGS metagenome assembly JAANMV01 (sample SAMN14094540, study PRJNA606508) | bioreactor metagenome | isolation source: A lab-scale SPAN reactor treating ammonium-rich wastewater day 121 | place: Ireland: Galway | collected 2017-05-16
GGGCTGTCCTTTCGGCTTGGCAGAAGTTGCTTGTTGCAAAACAACTTATGCCCCAAAAGGCAGCCCTTTTTCAATCACCCCAGTGAGAAATCTGGGCTAAACACCACGGGCCGCGGAAGCCCGCCTGCCAGCCGATCGTAAAACATCGTTTCAAGTCGTACAGCGTATGCTCGCCCCGCGGTCCGAGTTCTCGGGCTTTGAAGTCGCAGGTCACCGCCAGGGGAAAGGCGGCGGCCAGGCCTGCGTAGCGAACTTCGTTGTTGGCCCAGTTGCCTGTGTCGGGGCAGGACGCCGCATTGCGTCCAATCGCCGAAACGAGTGCAGGCACGCTGTTTGGATCGGAATCCATCCAGCCGTAGTTCTCGATCAGCAGTTGCATTCCCCGCTTGTTGCAGTAATCGGCCAATCGCTGCTGGGCCGACACGTGCCGGGACATATCGGGGCGTGTCGCCGACGGCAGAACTCGCGCCCAGCGGCAGCCGAGGACGGCCGCGGCGTCGATCGAACGCTCGTAGCCTTCGAATGCCTGACGGCGAACAGCATCGTCGTCGCTGTTCATATCCAAATCACGCTGATTCAGTTTGAGATTAGTGAACCGGCAGCCTGCTTTTTCGGCGGCATTGCGACAACGATCAAGATACGCCCGATCGAGCGATGCCAGCGACGACGTATTGAGATCGATCACCCGCATCCCCAATTCGTCTCGGAGGATCGCCGGCAACTGTTCCAGAGAGAACTGTCCTGGGCCAGGCTTTGCGACCAGGTGCCCCGCCAGCGAAGACGTGGTGAGCCCGACCTGCCTGGCCAGGGAATCGTCGCGCTGCACCGAAAGCTTTTCGCTGGCGCTAGACATCGACGTTGAACCAATGCGGTTCAGTCCGCCTACGGCCAATGAAGCCGTTAGGGCGATGAATTCGCGGCGATCAAACGGCGGATGGAGCGAAGGGCGCATGCCAACGATGTCCTCGTTTGGGAGACCGCAGAGGGACAGGCTTACGTAGTGATGCCGTTAAACCGTCAGTCGCCGATCTCGGGCAACCACGCTCCAACGGTTGACCGCCCTGCCATTTTCGATAATTACCACGTTTTGATGCAGGGCGACCGTGGGGCAAATGTGAAAGGGAATGCCGTACAGCACGTCGCCCACCTGGTACCGCGCGGCGTGCGAGGTTTGGATGGTCAAATGTTCTTCGTTATGAACGACTGTCTTGGCGTCGTCCACGCCGAACAAGACCACGCGGGGATCGGGATTGTCGGGGCTGACGGCTTTGTAGCCCAGATCGAGACTCAACCGACCCTCGCCCGGCTTGCTGATCACCCGGGTGACCAGTACCGCCGCGTGCAGGAATTCGAGGTCGGGGAACTTGGTGCTGTAGCTGGCGTCCCAAAAGATGCAAGTGCCGGGACTGCACTCGACATCGGGCCGACGCGCGTGGCAGGGGAAGGTGGGAGTGCCTCCGGCCACGACGCGGGGCACCGGCAGGCCGGCCTCTTCCAACTCGTGGCGGAACGCTTGCACCGGGGCAAAATCACGGTCGCATTTCGCACATCGCTCGTTCAAGTCGTGATCGCGAATATGACCATCGTAAACGTGCAGTCCCCCTGGCTCGATCCCCGGCAATTCCGCAATCAAGCGATAGAGCATGGCGGCTTGCGGACCGGGGGCGATGCCGGTGCGGCCCATGCCGTCGTCGATGTCGAGCAGCACCTGGCCGGTCACGCCCGCGGCATGCAAGCCTTCGGAGAGGTTGCGGATTCCGGCCTCGCAATCTTCGAGGCAAGAAAACTGCACGCCGGGATAGCTGGCAAGCAGGGTGGCAAAGCGATCGATCTTGGGCCCGAGTACCTGAAAGCTGAGGAAAACGTCGGCCGCTCCGCATGAGGCGACCATTTCGGCTTCGGCAATGGTGGCGCACTTGAACTTGGTGATGCCTGCCGCAATTTGCCGCTCAATGATTTGGGGCATTTTATGCGTTTTTACGTGAGGACGCAGGCGTTCCACCCCCCCGGCGTAGGCGATCATTCGCCGAGTGTTTTCATCCGCTCGATCGGGGAAGATCAACAGCGCCGGCGAATCAATCTCGCTAATGTTTTCAACTTCGTACCAGGCAGACATCGGGTTGGGCCTCGAAAGCTTGGGCGGGGGCGTCTAGTTTTATCTTGCAAGACTGCCATTGTAGGCCTCGACGCGGCGGACTCAACGGTTCCCCTGCCCGACGGACGGGCCGGTCCCCATGGCGCGATCGGTTCGCTACAATCTCGGCAGCCAACATGCTCCGTCAACGCGCACCACGAATAAACGAAAATTCTGATGAGTAGTCCTTGGGAATTCTGGATCGATGTCGGCGGGACTTTCACAGACTGTTTCGCCCGGCGGCCCGATGGGTCGCTGTTGCGGCACAAACTGCTCAGCAGCGGAGTCACCAAGGGCGCCGCGGCTGCGGGTTCCAGCACCAGGCACGTGCTCGATGACGCCCGAAAGGCCGATCCCGACGGTTTTTGGTCGGGGTACGCATTCCGTTTGCTCGACGGCCAAGGGCAAGTGATCGCCACCAGCGAGGTTGCTGCCTTCGATCGCGACAGCGGCCGGCTGACGCTCGACCCGCCCCTCAGTCAAGCTCCGCAACCGGGACAAGGATACGAACTGCAATCGCACGAGGGCTCGCCGCTGGTTGGGATTCGCTACTTGCTCGGGTTGCCGCTGACCCAACCGATCCAAAACGTGGTTGTCAAACTCGGCACCACACGCGGCACCAACGCCCTGCTCACGCGCCGCGGCGCCCGCACCGCCTTCGTCACCACCGCCGGTTTTGCCGACGTGCTGCGGATTGGCTACCAGAACCGGCCGCGTTTGTTTGATCTGGCGATTCGCAAGCCCGAGCCGCTGTTCTCCGCCACTCTGGAAATTCGTGAACGACTTTCCGTGACCGGCGAAGTGCTGACGCCGCTCGATGCCGACGCGGTGCGCGCGGGCTTGCAGACGCTCAAGGAGCAAGGCATCGAATCGCTCGCGATTTGCTTTTTGCACGCGTTTGAATACCCTGACCACGAACGGCAAGTCGCGGCGATCGCGCGCGAGGTCGGCTTTGGAGAAGTCAGCGTGAGCCACAGCCTGGCGCGACTCATCAAGATTGTCGCCCGCGGCGACACCACGGTGATGGATGCCTATCTCAATCCCGTTTTGCGAGCGTACGTGGCCAGTCTTCGGACGGCCCTGAGCGAAAGCCGTTTGAAGATCATGACTTCTTCCGGCGGTCTGCTCGAAGCCGAACATTTCGTGGGCAAGGACAGCATACTCTCGGGTCCGGCCGGCGGCGTGGTGGGCTTTTCCCGCGTGGCCGAATCCGCAGGATTCAAGCGGGCAATCGGCTTCGACATGGGCGGAACTTCCACCGACGTTTCCCGCTACGACGGCCGCTACGACTTGGAGTACGAAACCGAAAAAGCGGGTGTCCGGGTGGTGGCTCCCATGATGGCGATTGAAACCGTGGCGGCAGGGGGCGGTTCCATCTGCGGTTTCGATGGCGTCAAACTTGTGGTCGGTCCCGATAGCGCCGGCGCCGATCCCGGGCCTGCCTGTTATGGCCGCGGCGGTCCATTGGCGGTCACTGACATCAACTTTTACCTCGGAAAGATTCTGCCGGAGCACTTCCCGTTTCCACTCGATCGGGCCGCCGTGGAAGCTCGGTTGGCTGCGCTGATGGATCAAATCGAGCGTGCTTCGGGCAAGCGATACTCGCCGGTTGAACTATGCGACGGCTTTTTGCGGGTGGCCAATGCCAACATGGTGAAACCGATTCGCTCGATCAGCCTGGCGAAGGGATACGATCCTCGCGACTACGTGTTGGTGTCGTTCGGAGGGGCTGCAGCGCAGCACGCCTGCGCGGTCGCCCGAGAGTTGAGCATGCCGCAGGTATTGATCCATCCCGACGCCGGTATTCTCAGCGCGTATGGAATTGGCCTGGCCGACGTTGTTCGGCATCACGCCCAAGGCGTGTATCGCCCTTACTCGCCCGAAGCAGTGGAAGAGCTAGCGGCGGTGTTTGCGGAACTGGCCGCGCACGGAACCGCCGAGGTACAAGCCGAAGGCGTGCCGGAGCAACGCATTGCCGTGCGGCGTTCGCTCGACCTTCGTTATCGAGGGCTCGATGCCTGGCTCAACATTGCCGAGCCCGGCAACGGGGACTACCTGGCAGCCTACGAGGAAGAGCATCAGCGGCTGTATGGGTATCGCCACAAGAGTCGGCCGCTGGAAATCGTGGCAGCCCGCGTGGAGGTGACCGGAAAAACCTCGGGCGAGATCCCCCGGAGCGAAGGTGCTGCTCCACGGAAGCCGGAGCCGGAAGGTTGGACCGAAGCCTGGTTCGACGCGGAGTGTCATCGCACGGCCGTTTTCGATCGCGGCCAACTGGTTCCCGGCGACGTGATCGCAGGCCCTGCGATTCTGCACGAAGCCGTTTCCACCACGGTGATCGATCCCCAGTGGCAGGCCGAGGTCTACACGCTGGGCGAATTGGTGTTGACTGATTTGACACAACGCAGCGGCGAACGCCAAGTCGAGGCGACTGCCGGCATGATCCAAACCGATTCGACGGAAGTGGCCAGGACAGCCGATGCCCCGGCCGCCGATCCGGTCATGCTGGAGATTTTCAACAACCAGTTCGCAGGGATCGCGGAGCAAATGGGCATCACGCTGCGGAATACTTCCAGCAGCGTGAATGTGAAGGAACGACTCGACTTTAGCTGCGCTCTGTTTACTGCCAGCGGCGATTTGGTGGTGAACGCGCCGCACATCCCCGTTCACTTGGGGGCGATGGGCCAGACCGTGAAACAGGTATTGGCCGACAACCCCGACATGCAACCGGGAGACGTTTACGTGACCAACGATCCCTATGGAGGCGGCTCGCACTTGCCCGACGTGACCACGGTGACGCCGGTCTTCGTGGGTGGCGGGGCGAACGACGACGCGCCGTCGAAGCCGAGGTTGTTATTCTTTACCGCATCGCGAGCGCATCATGCCGAAATTGGCGGCATCCGGCCGGGTTCCATGCCGCCTTTCTCGCGCAACCTGGCCGAAGAAGGCGTATTGATCCGCAACTTTTGTCTGGTCGCCGCGGGCGAGTCGCGCGTCGATGAGTTGCGTACTCTGCTCACTTCGGGGAAGTACCCTACCCGCGCGGTCGACGACAACCTGGCTGATATTGCCGCACAGGTGGCCGCCAATCAGCAGGGGGCCAGCGACCTGGCGGCGCTGATCCACCGTTATGGGTTGGCCATGGTGGAAGCGTATATGGGACATATTCAAGATGCGGCGGCCACCAAAATGCGCCGGGCGTTGGCTCGGCTGGAAGACGGCCGCCGCGAGTTCACCGATTTTTTGGACGACGGTTCGCCGATCGCCGTGGCGATTACCGTGGCGGGTGAATCGGCCACGATTGACTTCACTGGCACCGGCCCGGTATTGCCGGGCAACCTGAACGCGAACAGCGCCATCGTCACGGCGGCGGTGCTCTATTGCCTGCGGTGTCTGATCGACGAAGACATTCCGCTCAACCAGGGGGTGTTGTCACCAGTCGAGATCATTTTGCCCGAGAACTGTCTGCTCAATCCTCCGCGTCATCAGCGCCCCGAAGATTGCGCGGCGGTGGTGGGTGGAAATGTGGAAACCAGCCAACGTGTCGTGGATGTCGTCTTGGGAGCGCTTGGCCTGGCCGCGGCGAGCCAGGGCACGATGAACAATACCTTGTTTGGCGACGCCACCTTTGGTTACTACGAAACCGTTTGCGGTGGGAGCGGTGCCACTGCCGACGCCGACGGCGCAGACGCGGTGCATACCCACATGACCAACACCCGTCTCACCGATCCCGAGGTGATGGAGCAGCGTTACCCCGTGCGGGTGCAAGAGTTTTCCATCCGTCGCGGCTCGGGTGGCGCGGGGCGCCATCGAGGGGGCGACGGCGTGATTCGCCGGATTGAATTCCTGCGGCAATTGGACGTTTCGCTGCTCACCTCGCGCCGCGGCGAGCATCCGCCGTATGGGTTGGCAGGCGGCCGCGCCGGGGCGAAAGGCAAGAACACACTGTATCGCGCCGAGGGCACCGTTGAAGAACTTCCCAATGCAGCCCAGTTTGTAGCCCACGCCGGAGACGTGCTCCTGGTAGAAACCCCCGGAGGTGGCGGATATGGACGCCAGGATCCGTAAGCCATCTCCCTCGGACGCAAACGGAGCGTGGTTCATTTGGTTTGAGATGCGTTGAGCATCGCACGCCAGGGCTTCGATGCCGACGCCGCCGTGTCGCGGCGACGTTGTATCGATCGGCGTGCAGGAACGTTCCACCATGCAGGGCCGCTGGGCATTACGGTGCCGCGTTGATTTGGCCTGCCAGGTCTTGGATTGGCTTCGGATCCAAGTGCAAACTGACGACTTGCCGGGTGTCGGTAAACAGCTTCTCAATACGCAGTTTCATCCGGGGGTCGTTGGTGAAAATCCGACGTTCAAACTGATTCAATTCAGCCTGGAAGGCGTCGGCTGTCTTGAGGAGTTGCAGTTCTTGCAACAAACGCCGGGCCCGTTCCATGTTGCCCTGCTCGAGTTGAGCCTGCGCTTGTGCCAGCAGCACGGTGCGGCGGGAAAGCACGTCGATCACCTGCTCTTGAAGCCCGGTGATGATCGACTCGGCGTAAAGCCTTAAACGGTCGTCGGGCACGCGGGCCACCACGCGGGCGTGCAGGCCGGGTACCAGGGGCAAACGGGCCAGGATTTCATCGCCGTTCTTAACGAGCAGGATGCGTAGAGGCGTGTCGCTCGCGGGAATCTCGAGTTCTCCCTGCAGATCGGATTCTCCCACCCGTTCGGTGGCCACTTCCCCTGGACGTTGCGCAAAGACCGCGTAACCGGGGAGCGGTTCGTTCTCGGCCGCGTTTGACGTTAGTTTCAGCCGCGAATTGCCCGAGGGAGGACGAACCACCACCGCCAACTGTTCGATCAATCCTCGGCGGCGGCTACTGAGAGGACTGCGCAGCCCCGTATAAACCTGGCACTTCACCAAGTCGGGTTCGATCGCCATGACCTGAAGGAATGTCCAATCCAGTGGTTGCAACCGGCGTAAGCTGCCGTCGCGATAGTTGTATCGAATCAGCGGTTGCAACAGATCGCCGGGTTTCACGAATTGCAACCGCGAGTCGCGCGGAGGCAGCGCGCCGGCCTTGATCCGTACGGTGGCTTCTTGGCCAACCGCAGTCTCAACTTCGGCCAGAGGCGAGAAAGCTGCGACCAGCGCCTCGAAAGCTATTTCCGCTAGCAGCGGCCGTTGAGCGCAATCCTCGGTGACGAGCGTGCCCAGCGTCGCTGTTCGCACGTCGTAATCTCGGGCTTCGATTCGATAGCCCCGACTGGCGGCGGTTGCATCCGACCAAATCGAAGGCGACGGAGCCCGCGCGTGAACGAACAGCACCTTGTCGAACGGAATTTTTTGGTTTGCCAGGTCTTCCGCAGACAAGCGACTTAAGCCGCGACTTCCCCAGCGATTCCAGGCGGCAAACAGCTCGCCCGGGTTCGCCGCAGCCGCCGGCGGGGACAGGGCCGTTGCCGATGGGGACGAAGAACTGGTTTCGGGTATCACTCGAGCGTCAAGTTGCATTTGCCAGGCAGCACCAATCCGCGTCTCGACCGATTGCGCCAGCTGCCCGCGAAGGCGTTCGACAAACCCGGAACCCCAGGCGGGGCTGCGGTCCGTGGTAACCATCAGCGCGATTTTGTACGGCGACCGTTCCCAAAGCGACTCGGCCGTGGTCACAGCCTGTGCCTGCAACGGCGCGCCGCTGATCCAAAACGCTGCGAACACGAGCATTGCCGCGATGGCATTAGGGCAAGTGTCGGCTTGCAACCGACGGTAGCAAAACGCGGAGGAAGATGTCTGCCGTGGTTCGCTCATTTGGATTGCACCGCAACCTCGGTTGACAAAATGGCCGGCGGACTGCGCCAGCGTTCCACGTCTTGATACAGCGAAACGGGCCGTTCGGTTACGCCTTCCAACGCTTTATGCCAAGCGAAATGTTCCACGATTTGCCAGAGGGGCAAGACCGTAACATCCTCGTGCAACAGGCGATGGATCGCAAACAGCCGCTCTCTTGCTTGCTTCCAGTTTTGCGATCGATCGAGCTCGATGAGGGCAGGTTCCAGGTAGGGATTATTGTTTGGCGCCAACCCGCCAGGGCCAAACAACGCCCTCAAGTCGGTTACCGGTTCGCCAATGGTCCATTCCGCGTACAGCAAATCGTAGTCATCGTCGTCGGGGCGGGTGATCCCCGGTGGCAGTTTTCGCAAGGTAACGCCGATTTTGAGCAGTTCCAGTCGCTTTTGAATGGCGCGACAAGCCACGCGCGCCAAATCATTCGCGGGATGCACGATCACCAGCGCCGGCAATTTCTCCAGCAGCGGCTCGTCGCGTTTGGTGCGGCGCAGGTTTTCTTGCTGCAACGCCAGGTTCGCCAGGGTCAACGCCAGTCTTGGCAAGTACGGGCGAGGTTCGACCGCACGGTCGTACGCATATCCGGCCGGGTCTTCGTTATCGACGCCAGGGGGAATGGGACCGCTAATCACCTGGCAGCCCCGAATGATGGCACGGTCCAGAATCTGTTCCAAAATGGCCTGGCGATAAATGGCCAACAGCAACGCCCGGCGGTACGAACGCTGGTCGAGCAAGGGACGCTGCTGATTGGGGACAAGCACATGCACCGTGGGCACGGTGTAGGCCGAAACCTGCAATTGCGGTTGCTGCGCAAGGGCAGGCACATCCCAGGGATTGAGCCGATCCAGGGCGGCAATTTCTCCGTAGCGCAAAGCCCTGAGGGCCGCGCGGCCATCGGCATAATACTGCTCGACAATTTCCGCCGGTTGCTGCGTGCCCGTGACAACCGCGTGGGGATTGGCACGAAATCGCGAAGTCTCGGAATCTTGCCGGAAAACGGTGTACGGCCCAAGCGAGGCGGAGTTGTCCTTGTCGGTCAGCACCGTTTGCAGCATACCGTCAGGATGCACATGGCTTTGTCGGAGCACCACCTCGAGCGTATAGATGTTGTCTACCTGGCAGCTATCGAACAGCGTTGCCCAATCGGTGCGAAAACTCTCGTGGGCGGGATCCGCCATTTCCAGCAGTCGGCGCGAGACGTCGTATCCCGTTGGGCCTGGCTCCCCATTGGAATACCGCAAATCGGGATTCAGCCGAAACACCAAGGAACGGCCCAGCGATTGTTTGTCGCTGCTTCCCAAGGATGAGCGGTAGCGCCCTCCACGCGGGGCAGGACCAAGAAATTCCAAGAGCGGTCGGTGAAGCAGCGTGCCAGCCCGCCGGGCTGCAAAGTTGTCGAGGGCGGCGGGGGCGAATTGCAAGGCCGGCGAGGTAACGCCAACGACGACTCGCGGGGCGCGTTGCTGGGCTTCGTTGAGAAATGAAACCGCCTCTTCCAGTGGCCAGACTCGCACGGCCCGATAGGCCGCCTCGCGCGCTTCGTGCAGTTGATTGGCCTGACGCTGCTCGCGGCTGACCGCCAGGTGCTTCTGGGCCTCGGCCACCAGCCGCTGTTCCCAGGCCCGAGCCGTCGCATTTTGAGGATACATGCCTTTCAAACTGGCCAGCAGTTTTCGGGCAGCGTCGTAATTTTCCTGGGCGACTTCTGCGGTCATCAGTTGATCGGTTGCCGCGGCAAGGCCTGCATCAAGCTGGGGATAACTCGGGTTCTGCCGATGCAACTCCCGCAGAATCGCCAGCACTTGAATGGCGTTGCCCCGGCGATGCCAATACTCTGCTTCCTTGAACAGCCACTGCTGGATCGATTCCGGCAATCCTTCCAATCGAGGATAAATCCGCCGCAGATACTGGTAGTATTCGTACGCTTCTTCAAACTTTTCCTGGTCGACCCTCAATTCGGCTTGTTCCAGGATCAACTGTGGAAAGGAGAGATGCCTTTCTACCTTGTTCCAAGGAACCGTGTACTCCTGCTCGGGATCGGCCGGCAGCCGCACCGTGATTCGCGTGGTAGGCCGGGGATCCTTGGGCAACTGGTTCGGCAGCAGCGGAATGATCCGCACAACCTCTCCTTCGGCGAGACGCAACTCGTCGTATGGTTCTTGCTCGTAAAACTTGACCGCCGGTTGAGACGTTTGAGCTGCGGGGGGCTGCGATGCCGGAGGCGTTGGTGCGCCGCCTTGCGGGGGAGAGGGTTGTGCCGCGGGTCCAAAAGGCGATGGCTCCTGCGCTCGGGCAGTCCAGTTGGTCCAGGCGCCATAGCCGACAACACTAGCCAGCAATGCGCTGATCGCCAGGAACACCAGGGGACGCGGGCGAGATGGTGGGGTTCGATTCACAGAGCAATTACCCGAACGAGTACACAACGAAAATCCACGAACCATTGAATTGGCTGTCGTTGTCGGTCCCCTGGTATTACGCGGTTGGCTGTTACGCCGCCCACTCTAATTTACTATGTTCGCCATCCTGTCCGCCAGTCGGCGGTTGTGGGTTGTGGCGGCGGAATCGCGCATGCGTTGCAGGTTCGCACGGTTAATGGCTTTGCCAGAATGCCTTTGCACGACAAATAGCACGAATCCCGTCAAACGGCGCCCGGTGGAACACGAGCCGAGGGCATGGATGGATCCCCTCACCTGAGCGCGATATGAGGATGGCACAAGACCCACGGTACTTCAAAGTCCAGCATTTTGCTGGCGGGGCAATAGCTAATTACGCTGTTGGGCTGTAAAAACGAATCCCCTGATTGGCAGCGCCAGGTGGCGCCTCGGATTTGCTGCCGCACGCGAAAATTTCTTCCATTGACACCACCAGCCAGCGAACCGGTGACAAAACTCTCCAAACGCTCGTTGTACCGCGAAGCCACCATCGTTGCCCTGCTGGGGGTGGGGATCAACCTGATTCTCGGAGTGGGAAAACTGATCGCCGGATGGCTTGGTGACTCGTTCGCCCTGTTGTCCGACTCCGCCAACAGCATCAGCGACGTCTTCGTTTCGGTGGCCGTGCTGTACGCGCTGTGGCTCGCCCAGCGCCCGCCTGATAAGGAACATCCTTATGGCCACACTCGGGCCGAGGGCATTGCGGGCCTGGCGGTGGCATTGCTGGTGACCCTGACCGCGGGCTGGATTGGGTGGACGGCCATTCAAAATTTGGGACGCCCGCAATCGATCCCGGCCACGTGGACGCTCTACGTGGCCGCGGCCAATTTGGGCATCAAGGAATGCCTTTATCACTATAGTCGCCGCGTGGGACGCCGCAGCGGCTCCACCGCCATTGCCGCCGCCGCCTGGGATCACCGAGCCGACGCCCTCTGCTCGTTGGTCGTGCTGGTGGGGTTGCTCGCCGCCATCTTTGGCGGGGCCCAATGGGCCATGGCCGATGACATCGCCGCCCTCGGGATTGCCGCGTTGATCATGCTCTCTGGGTTGCGGCTGTTTCGCGATTCGTCCCACGAATTGCTGGACGCACAGGCCGACCCGATCCTGGTCGACAATGTACGGCAGGTTGCCGAACAAGTGGCGGGAGTGCGCGGCATCGAAACGCTGCTGGTGCGGAAATCAGGAATTGAGTTCTTTGCCGACATTCACATCGAGGTTGACGGCCACCTGACCGTGGCCGAAGGTCATCGCATTGGGCACGACGTGAAGGACGCCTTGCTCGACGAATTTCTGAATATGCGCGATGTGTTAGTCCACATTGAGCCTTATCCGCACGAACACTATCACCATCCGACAGGACGAGACTCTTGACCCGCCAGCCGAGAATCGCGATCCTGTCCCTGCAACCGCGCCGTTATGAGTTGGAAAACTCCTCGTCGTACGGCGCTTCTTCATCGTCGCTCAGTTCGTATTCGTCCTCATCTTCGTCGTCATATTCCGCATCGTCTTCGTACTCCTCGACTTCGTATGTTTCTTCATCTTCGTCCTCTTGATAGGCCGCGGAAGTCGGAGCTTTGCGTTTGCCCGTCGGCGGGGCAGCGTCGGCGTGAGGTTTGAGGACCAGGCGGTTGCGTGGTTTAGTTTGCGGGGGAGTCTGCTCCGCCTCTTTGGAGGCAAGCCATTCGTCGGCGGAGATTAGTACTTCGCGTGCTTGCGAGCCATTGTAGGGCCCCACCAGACCGTCTTCGGCCATATAGTCAATCAGGCGGGCGGCTCGACCGTAGCCAATTCCGAGCGCTCGCTGCAACAAGGAAACGCTGCCGCGGCCCTCGCGCAGCACAATCTCGACGGCCTCGGCGTACATTTCATCCTTCTGACCGCTGCCGCCAGGTGTCGCTCCCGCGGCTTCCTGCTGATCGCGCGTGGGCAGCGAAATCAGTTCTTCCACGAATTGCGGTTCGGTGGCCGAGAGGAATTCGACCACGTCGTGAATCTCTTCATCGCTCACATAGGCTCCCTGGCCTCGCAGGAGCATGCTGGTGCCTGGCCACAAGAACAGCATGTCGCCATTGCCCAACAGCTTGTCGGCGCCCATTTCATCGAGTACCACGCGGCTATCGACGCGGCTGGCCACCTGGAACGAGATTCGCGCTGGCAGGTTTGATTTGATCAGACCGGTAATCACGTCAACCGTCGGCTTTTGCGTGGCCAGAATGAGATGGATGCCGACCGCCCGGCTCTTTTGAGCTAGCCGAATAATATGGCTTTCCACTTCCTTCGGCGCGGTCATCATCAGGTCGGCCATTTCATCGGCCACAATCACAATATACGGCAGGTGGGTGGGAATGGCGGCTCGTTCTTCCTCGGTTTGAGGCTGCAGCCGTTCGTAAATTTCTTCTTCGCCGAGCTGGTTGTAGACCGCCATGTGTCTCACTCCGGCCCGCATCAACAGCGTGTAACGTTCTTCCATTTTGTCCACGGCCCAGGCCAGGATGGCCTCGGCCTTTTTCATGTCGGTGACCACCGGATGCATGAGATGGGGCAACCGGGAATAAGGAGTGAGTTCGACCATTTTGGGGTCGATCAACAGCATCTTGACTTCGTCGGGCCGACGCGTCATCAGCATCGACATGATGATGGTGTTCAAGCAAACGCTCTTGCCGGTACCCGTGCGGCCGGCGATCAGCAAGTGCGGCAGCGAGGTCAAATCGACCACCATGGGGTTGCCGGAGACGTCGTCGCCCAGGAACACCGGAATTCGCATTTTGTCGGCATTGGCCGTCGATTGCTCCATCACTTCACGCAATCGGACTAATTGCCGCTCGGAGTTGGGAACTTCGATTCCCACCGTGTTCTTGCCAGGAATGGGCGCCACCACGCGCACGCTGGGAACTCGCAATGCCACGGCCAGGTCGTCGGCCAGGCTGGTGATCTTGCTGAGCCGCAGGCCGGGCTCGAGTTCGACTTCATACTGGGCAATCACCGGTCCCGTTTCGACTTCCACTACTTTGATGTTCAGGCCGAAATTCTGAAAGGTATTCTCCAACTGCAGTGCCTTCTGGCGAACCTCCTGCTCTTGCTGATCGAACGAGAAAGGCTCGGCGTCCACCAGCAGGTCGATCGGTGGCAATTCAAAATCGGCGCCATCGCTTCGCTGGCTGGCAGCCTCAATTTCTTTGAGAACCGCTTCCCGTTCGCTGCTCTTGGTTCGACGATTCTTCACCCGGAAAGCGCCCGCAATCCGCTTGGCAATGCTCGGCGAGTCCTCCTCGGACTCCTCTTCCTCCTCCGCTTCCTCTTCCATGGCCGCTTCTTCTTTCAACTGGGCCTTGGTCTTGACCTTGGTAGCCGCGGCAGCCAAGGGGGCTTCGGAAGGCAAGGTTTCGGTGGTTGCGCACGTCCGGTTCCCCTTGCGTCGACCTTTGATGGTCGGTTGCAACTCGGCTTCAGCGTCGGCTTCTCCTCGCGACCGCTGGCGAAGAACCGAGCGGGTCAGCGTTCCCACTCCTTTGCCGGCGCCACGGAGGGTCCAATGGGCAATGTGCAGCATGGCGTAGTCGGTGCAAAGCAGCATGCCGCCCAAAATGACGCTGGCCACGAGAATGTAAGCTCCCGTGCGGGCAAAGAACATCTCCAGCAGTCCGCGACCAGTGGCCCCCAGGTATCCTCCCGGCCCGATGACCGAGCCTGGCGCGCCGTTGGTGATTGCCATGGCCGCTAGCGTGCAAAACCCCCACAGCGCAAGCAGCCAGCCCACGAGCCGCAAGTTAGGTTCGCTGATGGGGCGGCGAGTCAGCAAGAAGAAGTTCAGCACCACCGAGGATAGGGCAGCAAACCAGGCTCCCCAGCCGAACGACCGGAGCGCTATGCCTGCCACCACCGCGCCCAGGCGCCCGCAGGCGTTGTCATATTGTTCGGCCGGTGGATGTACCACCGCGCCGCTGGGATCGGCAGGGCTGAAGGTAAGCAGCGAAACCACGAGAAAAACGTTGAATGCCAAGAAGGCCAGCGCGAACAGGTCGCGAGGAAGGTGGCTCGCGGTTTCGGTGTGGATCGAAGCAGCAGCAGGCATGGACTTGTCTCGCGGCAGAAGCCAAGGGCTTATCTCCAGGAGGCCCTTCCAGCGATCCGCGCAGCGGCGAATCGACCTGCGAGGCGTTTCCCCTAGAGTTCGGCAGCGTCCATGCCAAACACATATCCTTCATCAAAGAGTTTCGACCCCGCGTGATGAAAGAATTCAGAAATCGGGTCGAGGGCGGTCTTGATTGCGAGAACGGCGCAGCTTACCTGGCCGGCAGGGTTTGCCAACGGGAGCCCCCCGGATCCGCAACCTTAGCAGATGTCATCGTTTGCGTACGTTCCTGCTCGATCGGTTGAGGCATCCCGCCGGCCCTGGGACGCGTACGCCAAGTTACAGCCGAGACCCAAAGGACTCGTTCGCGGGAGAGAATGGTTGGACTAGCGGACCACGCGTCCCGAGGCGTCGCCCCCGCACAGCCGCTGCACCTCGGCGCGGGTGACCTTGTTAAAATCGCCGGGGATGCTGTGTTTGAGACAGCTTGCGGCCACCGCGAACTCCAGTGCCTGCTGCGGTGGCTGCTGCTCCAACAATGCCGCCAAGAGTCCGCCACAAAATGAGTCGCCTGCTCCCACACGATCAACCACGTGCATCGAATAACGTCGGCTCAGGTAGAACTTGTCGTCGCTCAGCAGCGCGGCCGACCAGTGATTGACCGAAGCCGATTCCGACTCGCGCAGGGTGATGGCCACGGCCCGCGAACCAAACCGTTGCTGAATCTGACGGGCGACCTGTTCGTAAGCCTCGTGCGCAATTTGGCCCCCGCGAATGTCGGTTTTTTCGGCGGAAATCCCCAGCACGTCCTTGGCGTCTTCCTCGTTGCCAATCACCAGGTCGACATACTTCAGCAGCGGCTCGACGGTCTTGCGGGCTTTTTCCTGCGACCACAGCTTGCGGCGATAGTTGAGGTCGAAACTGGTGTAAAGGCCGAAACTCTTGGCCGTTTGCAGGGCGTGTTGGGTGGCAGCGGCACACGCGTCGGAGAGGGCCGGAGTAATACCGGTGGTGTGCAGGGCGTCGCAGCCCGTCAAAATGCCGGTCCAATCGAACGCGTTGGGTTCGATCCTGGCAATCGCCGAATCGGCCCGATCGTACAGCACGGTTGAGGCCCGCTGGCTGGCACCCGTTTCCAGGAAGTAAATCCCCAGCCTGCCGTCTGCCACCTTGATGCTGTGGTCGGTATTCACTCCGTAATAGCGGAGCGTGCCCAGGGCGGCTTCGCCCATGGGATTTTGAGGTACCGCGGTCACATAAAGTGCTTCGTGTCCGAAGGCGGCCAGCGAAACTGCCACGTTGGCCTCGCCGCCGGCGTACGTTACGTCGAGTTGGGTTGACTGGATCAGGCGCTGAAAGCCCGGCGGCGCGAGCCGCATCATGATTTCGCCGAACGTCACAATCTTGGCCATGGTCGCAATTCTCTCTGGTGCAATGGTCGAGGCCGGGAACATGGTCTCGCGCACGTTACGATATCAGGTGGCGGCCATGGCGCAAATTCCTTCGGCGGTCGCTGGTTGCTTCTGCCAGAATGAATTTGTGGCTTTCCTCCGCACTTCGAATTCCACACTCAGCTTGGTAAGGCACCCACCGGCAATCGCGTCAGGGACCAAGACCCAGGGCTCTCAATTCTCATTGGCCCGACCCACAAAGAAGGTGCTGTTGTCGGCGACATTGAACAGGGGGCGCAACCATGCGTAGTTGCTCGTGCCTTTCACGCAGCCAGGGAAGAATTCGATCGAAAGCCCAAGGCCCCAAGCTTCTTTGGCGACACCTGCGGAACCGCCTTCGTCGGGAATGATGTAGCCGAATCCGCCTGCCAGGGCCCAGCGGCACGAGAGTGCTACTCGCAGGTCGCTGCCGATCACGCCTCCACCTTGGTTGGTGCCGCCACCGTAAATCCTCAGGCTGCCGCCGTCGCACATGGTGTACCGGTAGAACATGGCATATTGATGAATCGGCTCCCAGGTGGCCGCTATCGGAAAAGTGGTTTGACCAGCGATTGGGGGAAGGGTGGCCTCGTCGCTTTCCCCGCTGAAGGCGGCAAAGAAGCCGATTTCGTGCCCGCATGGATGAACCAGGCTGATTTCCGCACGATACTGCGTCAGGTCGATGCTGTCGTAGTAGTCGTCGTTGAGAAAGTCGGCCACAAAGCCATACTGAAAACCGCAATGGTTGCGACGAAAAACTCCCACCGTGGTGAAGAATTGGTCCCGGCTCGATCCGCCGTTCTCGACACCATTGCCCGAGAAGTTGGACTGTACAGCCCGAAAACCAACTTGCGCGCCAATGCCTGCGTGTGGAAACAACGGCATACTCCAGTTCAGGCCTTCGCTGAATCCGAAGCTGCCGTTGCGGCCCAAATCGAGTGGACCCTTGAAACCCACCGGACCAGCAAACACCGATAGATTTTCCCACCAGCACCACGAACACCAGCAGCAGTCCCAATAGCCGGGGTGGCTGCAGCACGAGAAGCAGTCACCGCAACCTCCGGAGCAGCAGCAACTGGCCTCGCAACAGCCATCGACGCCGCAAATTCCTCCACAGTGGCCGTCGCACCCTTCGGGCCCGCAGCCACCTGCCCCCTGCAATTCAGGTCTTCCATCACCATGCAACCCTTCTTCAAACGGCGCGTCGAGGAACGATTCGCCGGGTCCCCGCAGAATGCTCCGTTGGCTGGAGTGGTCATGCAGCATGGGGGGCACCAATTCCTCGGGCTGGTTTTCTGGTGTCGAGGAAGGGGCTCGATCGGAGGGCGATGAATTGTGATTGGGCGGATCGCCATCCGGCACGGCACGGGGCGACGCTGGTGTGTTTTGCGGTGGTGGGACGGCTTCATCGGCTTCCTGGTATCGAGCGGGTCGAACCCAACGCAGCGTCGGCCGATCTGCCGCCGCAGGCCGCGATTCGCCCCATCCGCCTGACGGACTCGCGGAAGCGGCCACCGGCGAAATCCGCTCCTGCGACAATGCCGACGTACCCGTTCGATCAGGCATCGCCGGCGTGGGAGCACGTGGGACCAGCGCCGAAATGGAAGTTCGCTCGGGTAAGGCCGGCGTAGGTTCGCCCGACTGGGCAACCGGAATCGACGAGCCCAACAGCAGTGCTGCCACTAGCGCAGAGTGATAGCACCGTCGCGACAGGGGGAGGCACGACATAATAATCCTCGCAGGCTGAAGAACGCCCGCCCCCCTTCAGATATGTTCCTGGAGATTGCCTGCTCGGGGCGCAACAGCTCTCAAGAGCTGGTCACGACAGCAGGGTGTGCCAGGTTGTTCAGCGCACCGCGCATGCCAGGAATCCGTAAAGAATTCCCAGCCGTGTCGGCGGTGCGATGCCGCTAGAGCCAAATCCTCCGTGGTCCGCGGCAGTAGAGTTATCGGACGTTCGCTGGCCGGACTTTGCGGAAAGTTTGCGCAACCGGCAAAGTCTGCCAGCTACCGAGCTTGGGGGGAGCGGTCGTGCGAAGGGCTTGCTGGAGCATCAGGCATCGAGGATTGCGATTGCCCCGATGGCGTTGGCCGAAAAGTTTCGGCGAGGGCCGGACGTGAAATGCTTTGCAGGCTCGCCCCAATCCACGTACATTGGTAGTTGGATCGAAGAGGTACGTCTTCCGGCGGAGCGTGAGAACCCTTGTACGCAACTTGGGGGGAATAATCTCGGTTCCACGTTTGGAATTGATCTTTGCGAGCAAGTATCGCGTCTCGACGCCTGCTGGGGTCTTGATGCGCTCCCTCAAAACCGGCGTCGCGTTTCGGCTGGCGTTTTGGTGCCGCCCCACACGTCCCTCGTTTGATCTCGTAAGCGCAGCGAGTTTCCGCTAGGCCACGCCGCTTGAGCCCCCCTAACGTCCAAACAACACCAGGCGTGACGGAAGTTGAAGTTGCCGCCAAACATACTGAACGCGAACCGTTATCATTCACGTTGCTCAGTCGCGGTGTTTTTAGAAAACTCGAGAGCCATGGGAGTGGCTAATCGAGGCTCGACAGGGCCATTCATACACGTAATGCGCAAGGACACGGGCCAACCGTGGCGGATCAATGGCATTGACCGTTAAAGACTTCTGGAAGCTTGTTGTTCAAAGCCAATTGCACTCGGTGGATGCTTGCCGACAATTGGCCGCCGAGTTCTCTCAAATGAAGGGGGCTGCCAAAGCCTCGGCAGAAACCCTGGCGGCCTGGCTCGTGGATCGAAAGGCTCTTACTCGCTACCAAAGCAAGATCTTGCTGAGCGGGAAGCCAGGTCCTTTCGTGTACGGCGATTATCAAGTGGTCGACCGCATCAAAAGCGGCCGACTGAACGGATTGTTTCACGCGGTACACGTGCCTTCGGGCCATCCGGTTTTGTTGCGATTCCTTTCCAGCACGGCGAGCGATCCCAATCGGTTTGCCGCGATTCGCGAAGCCGCGTCCCAGGCCTCCACGGTTTCTTCTCCCTACACCACTCGTTGCTACGAAGTGGTTGACGTGGCGCCCTACAGGTTCATCGTGCTCGAGCGGCTGGAAGGCATGAGCCTCAAGGAACGCCTCGCGCAAGGCGCGATTCCAGTCAAAGAGGCCTGCCGCATTGCCCGAGATGTTGCGCTGGGCCTTGATGCGCTATACGAAGCGGGGAGAGGGCACAACGAAATTCGCCCGGAGAACATTTGGCTCGACGCCGCCGGGCACGCTCGCGTATTGCAGTTCCCACTCGATCGCGATCCGGCCTCGGCTAGTGCCACCATGCCCCTGAGTGCCGGCGAAAAACTCGCAGAGCTGGCCCCCTACTTCTCGCCCGAGGTCGCCGCCAATGCGCTGGGCGACGAGCGTAGCGACATTTACAGCCTGGGTTGCGTGCTGTTCGAAATGCTCTGCGGAGAGCCGGCGTTTCACGGCCCCGACTCGCTCCAGGTGCTCCGGCGACACGCTTCCGACCCCGTGCCGCCGCTCGATTTGGTGGCCCCGCAGAAAGTGCCGGAGCCGGTGGCCCAGGTAGTGGGCTACATGATGGCCAAAGACCCGGGAAGCCGGTACCAGCGCACCGATAACGTGGCGCAGGCACTGACGCCATACCTCGATCCGGCAGCGGCTCAGTTTGTGCCGCCAGCCGCTTCGGCAACCGAATCGGCATTCCATCGGCAGCGCATCGCGGCGGCTCTCACGCATGCCCATGCAGTCGCTGACGCGCCGTGCTACCAACAATCGCCTTCTCCCATGACCGCCCACCCTCCGATGGGCGCGCAGCCCCAAGGCATGGGGCATCTGCAAACTCCGGCCGTCGCGCCCGGCGTGGCACATCCCCAGGCTCCTGTTGCGGGTGGCACGGTGCCCGCGGCGGCGGTCGTTCCCGTCGTTCCCGTAGTCCAGCCCTACAGCCAGCAATACGCGGCCGGGGGGCCGATGGTGGCTCCCATTGCCGCCGAAACAGCGGCGCCAGTCGGTTTTCCGGCTTCGCCGATGGTTGCTCCCGCCGGTCGGCAGGGCGCCAGTTCGGTGTTGGCCGACCGTGGTCGCAACAAGAACCGCAACTCGATGATGATTGTGGGCATTGTGGCCGTTGCCGGATTGATGTTGCTATGGATTTTTACCCGCGGAGGTGGTATCGCGCCGACCCCGACGAACACGGCCGAAAACACTGGTGAGACGGGCACGTCGCAAACAACGCCGGTCACCAATCCCAACCCGACCGTCACTCCCCAAAGCACCAGCCAGCCAGGTAGTACGACGTCGCCCGGGCAGCCTTCGCCCCCAGTCCCCACCGCGGTGAAAACGGCAGCGATTCAACCTTTGGAGGGCGCGGCCTGGGCCACTCCGGCAGTGGGCGAGCCCATCGATTTGCGTTTCTTGCCGCGTGGAGCGCAATTGTTTGTCTGGTTGCGGCCCGCCGATTTACTGGCCCATCCGCAAGGCAAGATGCTGGTTGGCGCCCCCTCCGAACCTACCATGTATGATCTGCTGGGCGGTTTGGGGCCGATGTTTCGCGACGACTTAAAACGCCTCACCGGCGTGCCGGCGGAGAACCTGGAATCGGTTGTGTTGGGCTTCATGCCAGGGGACAGCGGCAAGCCGCCACGCGTGTCGTTCGTGGCGCGGATGCGGAATGCCCAATCCCCCGATCAACTGCGCGCGGCCTGGGGCAACGCCGAAAAAGCTCGCCTGGGAGAGCACGAACTTTATGCCAACGAAACGATGGGGTATTACCTGCCACCGGGCGATCCCAACCTGGTGGTGGGGGCGCCCATGAATCCGGTCGCCAAGCAAGGAGAAACGCAACCACCGATTGCCGAGGCCATTGCCAACGGGACGACGCCTCCTCCGCTGCGTCGCGAATTGGAGGCCTTGCTTGATCACACCAATCGCGACTGGATGTTTTCCTTGCTATTCGCGCCGAATTTTCTCTTTACCGAGGGCGATGCCATTTGGTCCGGTCCGGCCACCATCCTCAAGGAGCCCGTCGAACGATTTCTGGGAGACAACGCCCAGGCCGCACTGGTACATTTGCACCTGGAAGACGCCACGTGCTTCATTGAATTGCGCGTCTACGGAGATAGCGGCGTCCTTCCCAACCAGGTGGCTGGCAACCTGCGTAACCAGGTGCAGCAAGCTCCCTCGCAGATCAAGGATTTTATCCTGTCGTTCAATAGCAGCCCTTACAGCCGGAAAATTCTGTACGAATATCCCAACATGCTCACGGCGGTTGCCGATCGAGTGCACGTCGGCACGGCCGATGGCCACGCTGTATTGCAGTTCTTTTTGCCCGATGTCGCCGCCCCCAACATCGCCTACGGCAGCTATCTAACTCTGCTCGAGCGACCTGGTGGTGGCAGTGTCGCGTCGGCTGGTGGACAGCCTGGCACGACATCTGGAGGGGCAACAGACCCCCCCCAGCCTAAGACGGTGGCTGACATCCTTGCCCAAAAGAAAATTACATTGACTTTCAATCGCGATACCCTCGAAAAAACGATGGAGTATATCGCCGCTGAAATCCAGGTGCCGATCACGATTCTGGGGTCTGACCTACAATTGGAGGGCATTACCAAGAACCAGTCGTTCGGACTCGATGAAAAAGACAAACCTGCCGGCGAGGTATTGCGAACGGTGATGAAACTGGCAAATCCCGGCGGCCAACTCATCTACGTGATCAAGCAAGAAGGTGGCCAGGAAGTGATTCATATCACCACCCGCGCCTCGGCCGAAAAACGAGGAGATAAAATTCCGACCGAACTTCAGTAAACAACGTTCTGGCCAGCGCGTGGCAGAACGGAAAGGGTAGGCCAGCGAACGCCGTTTGCGGCCAGGCATGCAAGGTTCGCCGACAGCCGAGTAACGGATCGGGTTCGGCGAGATCGCCCGCACCGACCAGCGAGCATCGAATTCGCTCATGGGATTGTTCAGCGTAAGTTGTGAAACCTGCAAAGCGCGGCTCACGGTCCGCGACCGGTCGCTGATTGGCCAGATCGTGGAGTGCCCCAAGTGCGGAAGCATGGTCGGCATCTTTCCGCCGCCGGATTGGCAACCGCCCGAATCGCCCGGGGCGGAAAGGCCCCGTTCGGGCTCGCAGGCAAGCACCAGCGCCACAAGTTCGCCGCAGCCCTCGCCAGCGGGTCGCGCCGTCAAAGGCCCCGGCGCCAATCGTGGAGATTCCAAAGGCCTAGCCGCCGCGTCCTCAGCACCGACAGGAAAGGCTCCTCCTCCGGGTAAGGCCGGCGTCAAGCCATCCTTGCCCCGGTCGGTATCGTCGCCTCAAAATACCAACGAGACGCCACGAGTCGGCCAGCCCTCTTCGAGCAAGGTTTCTCCGGACAAAGATACCGCCGGAAAGTCGTCGCCCCACAAAGGGTCGCCCGCTGAGACGTCGGCTGTGCCCAAATCCCCGCTGCAGCCCAAGTCGGGTGCGCCTTCGAAAAATCAGGCGGCATGTTCCTCGTCGGATGACTCGGGTTCGCTCGGCGACACGCAACCACTTGACGAATTTCCGCCATTTTCAAGCTTGCCCGCCACGCCCGCGCCCAAGCGATGGCGGGAGCCGCCCCCAACGGAAACCTTTGCGCATGGCTCTAGTTTGGCTGAGGTGGCCAATGCAGGGCTCGATCTGGGGGCGGTTTCTTCGCTGGAAGAAATTGCCAGCGACGCCGCGCTGGCCGATTCGAGCGGTGCCGATTCATTGGACGCTTGGGCTTCTCGGCGGACCACTTCTGCAGAGTCCTCGTCCGGCTTGCCCGACGCTTCCAGCGATGCCGAACCTTCTACAGACTGGTACGTCGCCATCACCGCCCGCCGTTGGATTTGGATCGCCGCCGCTACGGCTGCTGCATTGCTGATGGTGGTTGGTGTGGGCATGATGTTCTCTGGCAAGCCTTCCGCGCCACCTCAGCCCCAACCGATCGCCGCGGCGCCATCTTTTACCGATCAAACCGATAGCTCGACCGCACCTCGCACAAACGATGGTTCAAGCCCTCCGGAAAATGTCCTCGGGGAGCACACCTCGCTGCCGTTGGGTATGGCGACTGGAGCAGTCTCCGGAGCGATCGACCCCGTGCACGACTCCTCTTTGCCGGCGGACGTGAGGCCGCTGCCGACTTCGCCAGCAATGTGGCAACCCAAGTGGATGCCGCCGCAGACGGTAACGGTGCTTACCGTCCGACCGCAAAAACTGTTCAGCCAACCGCTATTCGTCGGCGGCCTGGCGGCCGATTTCGATCGATGGCGATGGCTTGGACCGCTGCTTTCCGCGTTCGATTTGCAGCCCCACGAAGTCGCCCGCGTGACTTGGGCGGTTACGCCCGACCAGGAACGACATCTCGAACGAGGCGATGAACTCGATTGGTCGCACCGAGCCGTTGTAGCCATCGAACTGTCGGCCGCCGTAACCAATCCGAAGGAGCGTTTTGGCGCCTCGGAGCCGCTGGGTTTTCAATTGGGCGACGCGCCGTGCCATATTCTGGAAAATGACCGTTGGCCCTACCCTTATGCTTTAGTCGATGGCCGTACCCTGGTTACCGGTACTTCGGAATTGCTATCCGCGCTCAATGAAGCGGGCAACAACGGCACCGTTCCTGTCGCCAGGTCGCTCACCTCATTGCTCGGGCAGATTTCTTCCGACGATCTGATTGCTTGGATGAGTGATGCCGCCCCCTATCGTCCGATTCTCGCTCGCGAACACGAGTCGTGGTTGCCGAACGATCCGTCCCGCAATGCCTGGAGCACGTTGCAAAGCGTGGAGGGCTTTGGCTGCTCGTTGCGTAGCGATTCGGAACTTAGCGCCAAGCTGTATCTGCTATGTCCGAGCAAGGCCACGGCGCCGCAGGTTGCGGATGCCGCGGAAACACTATTTGCCGCGCTGGCGCAATTCCCCGAGCCGCCCGTCTGGTGGCCGCTTGCGAATTCGGAAAAATCCGTCAATCACACCGAGATTGCAGCAGCGACTCCGGCACGCAACGTCACGGCTTCGATCTGGCCGGTCGCGGCGAACGTCTTTCAACCTCAACGTGGACCGCTGGTCGTGCAATCGCCGCCCGTCTTGCCGCCCATTGCGTCGGACGCCAATGTGTTCGAGATTCCCTTGCCCGACGCGGGAAAAGCAGAGCCCGGCAAGGCGGAACTGGATCAGGCCGCTGCCGCTGGCTCGCTCTCTGGCTTGGAAAGTTGGCAGGCATTGGCACCGCTGTTGATGAGTGGTCACTCCGAAGTGCGAGGCACGCTGATTGTCACGACGTTTCGCGTGCCGCAGGATTCGGCAGAGCCCGCTTCCCTGGCTCTGGCATCGCTGGCGCGGTTTCCCCGGGAAACGGCCGACGCACTCGTCGACGTCCCAATCAATCCCCCCGTTCCTGAACCGGAACCCGATCCTGCGCCAGCCGGCATGCCGCAGGACCTCGTGTCGGAAGCGCCTCGCGTCGATATCGCAGCGAGGTTGCAGGATCCCATCGCGGCCATTCAGTTCCAACAAACTCCACTGGCCGACGCGCTGGACGTTTTGAGTCAGGCCAGCACCGTCCCCCTAGCATTCGATTGGCCGGCCTTGGCCGCCATTGGCGTTCAACCGAGCAAGTCCGTCGATTTTACGGTGCAAGATGCCACTTGGGGCGATGTCTTGCGGGACTTGCTTGCCACCCAGGGAGCCGTATTCGACCAGCGGGACGCATACTTGTGGATCACTGCCGCGCCACGACCTGCCAACCGCGGCCGCGTGCAACGTTATCCCATCGACGATTTGCTCACGTCTTCGACCCCCGACGCCGCCACAATCGTGCAATGGGTTAAAACGTTGGTGGCCCCTCAAACATGGCAACCGCTCGGCCCGGGAATGATTCAAACGTCTTCCTCAGGCAGAACGAAAATAGAACTGGAAATAACCAACGATCCGGCCGTGCAAAAAGCCGTGGGTGTTTTTCTGGATAAGCTTCGAGCTGCTCGGGGCAAACCCCTTCGAGCTGGGACCAGTTTGCCCTCGCAGGCCCTGCAAACCTCGTTTGCCGCCGCGCGCGCGAACCTGAATCGCACGGTCACCGCGAATTTTGTCGAACCAGCGCCACTACGGCAAGTTGCGCGTTACTTGCAGGCCAAATCGGGCGTGCGGATCCTGCTCGATCCATCAAGCCTGCCGGAGACGGTTTGGGCCCAGCGCCTGGTGAAGCTATCGGTTACGGATGAGACGCTGGCCGTGGCATTGCAAAAGCTGACCACCGAGTTAGGTGTGACGTGGCGCATGGTCGACGCGGCCACGGTCGAGCTTGCCGGTGATACGCGCTTGATTGCGGAAGCGGAAACCGAGTTCTATGATTTGCGACGGCTGGTTAGCAAGGACGAACCGCTGGGCGTATGGACACACCGGATTCGCCGTGCCATCGATCCCCAGTCGTGGACAGAAAACGGCGGCTTCGCGGACATGACCGTCGACGAAACGTCGCAAACCATGATCGTGCGGCAGACGCAGCGCAACCAGGTTGCAATTGAATTGTGGCTGGCTGAGCAAAGTGCTCAGCCCATGCCATGAGTCCCCCTTCCAAGGCCCCTGGTTGATGTTTCGTCGGCAAGGCCGACGACCGTGTTTTTCTCGCGGGATTGGGAGAGACGCTTGCCACGGCAGAGTTGCCAATTGCCCCCCAGAACGTTCTGCAAATTTCGCTTGCCGTGGGTCTAGACAGCAGTGGGGGTTCGCGTCAAACTATTGATTCGCCCAGCTTTTACCTCATTGGCGGCCGCCACAGGCCGCATTGAGCGGTTGATGAACCCAGGTTGAGTCGGGCGTCTACGATTCCGCAACCTGCCGTTGCATCATGCGGATCAGGAACGCGGAATGCCGCCAAGCGGTCAAACTGAGAGCCAACTTACGGATATTTGAATTCGCCAGGATCGACCATGCCCAACACCAAGAGTGCCAAGAAGCGTTTGCGGCAGAGTTTGGAGCGTCGCGAACGCAATCGCGCGGTGAAATCTTTACTGCGAACCCAAACGCGAAAAGTCCGCGAAGCATCGCAGGCTGGCGATTTGGAGAAGGCCCTGGCCGAGTTCCGCGTCGCTTGCAAACGTCTTGATCAGGCCGCCGCCAAGGGCGTGATTCATGCCAATGCCGCCTCTCGTCGCAAATCGCGACTCAGCGCGCGGGTGAAGGCGGCCCAAACAGCGTCACAGGGCTAACGGAGCCATAACTTGGCGGTTTTCCCGGGATCTTCGGGATATCGACAGTTTCTTGAATCCACCTCGACTTCAGGTCGAGGTGTCGGCCGACTGCCGCACTCGCGAGTCTGTCTGCCTTTGGCGGCGTACTCACGCATTCTGGTTGCGCCGCTCCGCACTCCAGAAATTACCCCCGCTTTGGCCAAGGCATTTTGCCCGGGGAGCGCGTGCGCACCGTCCAGAGCGTGCCGCCGGCCGTAACGTAAAGCGTTTTCAAGTCTTCGCCGCCGAACGTGCAGTTGGTCACCTCGTCCACCGGAATGGGAATCAGGAGGAGGTATTTGCCTTCGGCGTCGAACACGTAAACGCCGCCGGGGTGGTTGCCTACCGTTTCGTGAGGAGGATTCTCCCGGTTCAACCCGCCGGCCACATAAATTCGGCCTTGTTCGTCTTGGACCATTCCGTCGGGACCGCGTCCGCGACCCCAGTCGTAAACCAGGCGTTGACTTTCCAGATCGACCGTGCCGTCCTGGCGAAGATCAAATCGCCATAACTTTCGCGGCCCTAGGGGTAAGTTATTATTGTTGTCGGCCACGTACAGGTAGCGATCGTCGGGAGTGACCAGCACGCCGTTGGGTCGATCGACCTCGTGGGCGATGATACGCGTCACCTTGCCGTCGGCGTCAATCCGGTACACCCCTTCGATTTTGCGACCCGAAGGGTCTGCCAACTGCATGTCGCCGCGGTCGCCATACCGTGGATCGCTGAAGTACACCCGTCCTTGCGAATCCACCGTAATGTCGTTGGGCTGGTTATACTTCTTGCCCTCGAAATTATCGGTCAGCACGGTCAGCTCGCCTTCCCGATTCATTCGAGTCACGCGGCGCAAACGCGGTTCGCAAACGAGCAGGTTGCCGTCGCGGTTGAATAGCAGCCCGTTCGAGCCGGCATTCGCCCGAAACATGTGGACCTTGCCGTTGGCGTCGAGGCGGCGAATATGGCCGTCCTCGCCCGAAAACAGCAGGCCCCAGTCGGGATCCCAGGCCGGTCCTTCGCCGGCCCCTTCCTCCAGAAGCCGCTCCGGTTTGGAGCCTGGTTCCAAAATGCCGTGCGTGTCGGTCGTGGGCGGTGGTTCGTCGGCCGCACGCGCGGCGGTCGACCGAAGGCTGTCGCCAGGCAAACTCCAAGCCAAGCCCGCTGCGGCGCCCCACTTCAGGGCCTGGCGACGAGAAAAAGGCAACTCAAACATGGGAGGCATGCTCCGTAGCGTGGTTAGGCGATAGACGTTGCTTGCTGCTCCATGTCAGCGTCGATCGCGGGGAGGTGCCGATTTCCCATCCTGTTTGCGGCGATTACGCGCTAAAAGATGAACCATTGTAGAGGCATTACCTGGCAGTCGCTTCCATCTCGAGTAATCGCAACTTGGTGCGCACCCCTTCGCCGGCAGAATACGCGCCCGGTTGGCGCTTGCCGCCCGGCACTATGCGATGGCAGGGTACGACCAGCGGCGTGCGATTGGCCGCCATGATGTTGCCAACCGCTCGGGCGGCGCGGGGCGAACCCGCTGCCGCTGCTAGCTGTCCGTACGTTGCGGTGGCGCCATAAGGAACGGCCCGACATGCGGCAATCACGGCGGCCTGAAAATCCGTTTCGGGACCTGTCATCAGCGGCACATCGGAAAAGTCCACACGCTCGCCAACGGCGAAAGCTTGCAATCGCTCTGCCAGGGCGGTGTTCCAGTCGTCAGCTTCGAGCGGTTCGCGGACGTGTTTGTTGAGCCACTCCCAAACCGACTGGGGGGTGGCGTGGCCAAAGGTGAGCATTGCCAGGCGACCATCGCAACCGGCGATGCCTTGCCAGCCCAGCTCGCTAGGAAATACTTGTACAGTATGCGTTTGCTGCCGTGCCAGGGTGCCATGGGAGGTGGCATGCAGCGCCGACCTCGGGGGCATCAACGCCGTGGACATGACGGAACTCCGTATGCGATCAGGGCTTTGACAGTGGAATTGGCACCATTCTATACTATGGAATCCTAACGTCATCTCGATTTTCCAGCCGTGTTCTGGAGGAAATGGCCGGATGGCCAGGTTGAGTTAGGGGCTGTAAAACCGCGGAGGCGTCACCGACGACGCTCCGTTCCGACCATCTCTTGAGCGTCAAAGGAAAGGAACTTTTCCATGCACCCATACAGTTCCTTGTGCGACGATTTTTACGTAAATCTTAACCTCAGCACGGAGATGGACCTTCCGGCGAGTCGCGAAACCATTCTGCACTTCTTCGAACGATTGCAGAAAGAATATCCCACCATGCGGAACTTCTACAGCCGCGATAAGGGAGACTTCATCCTGGAAGAGGACAAGGAAAGCGGGCAGTACCGCTGGGCCACGATTGAAGCCCGGCGGCTCAGTTCGGGCATGGTAAACCCCAACGGGGTGGACGATGCCATGCGTCAGCACAAGTTGATCCTTGATTTGGCGCCGTTCATGCTCTCGGCCAGCCCTCTCGATTGCGAAGCGCTGGACCTGCTCTACGGTTTTGATTTTACGTATCGGGGAAACCATAACCAATTAATTGCCGAGGCTTTAGGACTCAACCCCGCCTTCGAGAAGTTGGCTGAAATGGAGAACGCCTCGGTTATCGGCTTAGAGCCTTCGATCGTGCTCTCGCTCGACGAAGATTGTCGCACCCAGTGCCGCGTGAGTGTGGTCACCCGCACCAGCGAGTTTCACGTTCGCTCGGGTGAGTATCCTGAAGAGCAATTGAGTGTGTACGTTACGGCCCGCTGGTACGGCAGCTTGGAGGCCGGCAGCACGTTCGAAACCACGCTCGAACGCTTGCATCAGGTGTGCCGCGAGGTGGTGGATGAATGCGTGGTGGAAAGCATGCTCCGCCCCTTGCGCAAAACGATCGCCTTGAAGTAGGTCGACGGCCATCGATGACCGGGGGCAGGAGCGAACGCTGGTGTTCCCATGCCCCCCGCTGGCTGATGCCAAATCACCCATTCACCCCAAATTGCCTTCATCATGCCTGTATGCCACAGCGATTTTGCGACAAAACTGACGGTCGAAACGGCGTTCACCGTGCTCGCGGTCGCCAAGCAACTCAAGGCGGCCGGCAAGGACGTGATCGAATTGGAGATAGGCGATAGCCCGTTTCCTTCCACCGCCGAAGCCAAGCGGGCAGGCATAGCAGCCATTGAATCGGACGAAACTCATTACGGTCCCTCCGCCGGTCTACCGAGGATGCGGGAGGCTGCCGCGGAACGCGTTCGCGCCGAATACGGCCTGGAGGTAACGGCCGCGAACATCACGGTGGCGCCCGGGGCGAAGATTTTCCAAACCCTGTTTTGCCAGTTGTTTCTCGATCCCGGCGACGGCGTGCTGGTATTCTCGCCCTATTTCCCCACCTACTTGCCGAACATCGCCAGTCGCAATGCTCGGGCATTCATCGTCGATTTGAAGCAAGAGCACGAATTTCGGCCCAACATCGCCGATGTGGAGCGGTTCTTGAGCCAGGATCCGCAACCCAAGGCGATCTTTCTCAACAGTCCGCACAACCCCACGGGCGGCGTGGCCACGGCCGATGATTTGCGACAGATTGCCGACCTCATTCGGGGTAAAAATATCGCCGTTTTCAGCGATGAACCCTACAACCACATGGCCTGGACAGGCGAGCATCGGACGATTTTGTCCGAGCCGGAAATGTTTTCGCAAGCCATTGCGGCTTACACCTTTAGCAAGTCGTATAGTATGAGCGGCTGGCGATTGGGGTACGCCGTGGCCAGCGAAGAGAATTCCCGACTACTGGGCAATCTGATCAACGCCTCGCTTTCGTGCGTGCCGCCTTTCGTGCAATTGGCCGGTGCCGCGGCGCTGCTGAAAGACAATGAGGAACGCGATCAAAACATGCAGAAGTTCCGCGAAAAAGTAGAACTGCTTGCTGCCGGACTCGACCGTATCGAAGAGATCCAATGTCTGATGCCGGGTGGGGCGTTTTATGTCTTCCCCAATGTGAAGGCGATCTGCAACCGGTTGGGCATCACCTCACACGGGCTGGCTATGTACCTGCTCGAGGGCGCCGACGACCAATTGGGCGTGGCCTGCCTTGGCGGGGAATGTTTTGGCCAAGCGGGGGCTGGATTCATTCGTTTTAGCTGCGCCGAACCGAACGAGCGGCTGGAGCAAGCGTTGGTTTTCCTGCCGCAGGCTGTTTCAAGTACCGAACGTGTGCAGAATTACCTGGAATCTCATCCCAACTACCGTCTCCAAAATCCTTTTGTTCTGTAACGCGCGGCTGGCGGCAACTCTGGCCAGTTTTTTCTTCGGGTTTTTTGATGCCTGGCTAGAGTTCCCAGGGGGACCCCGATTTCATGGCATTAAGTGGGTGCGTGGACGTCTCTTGCGCATTAGATTGAGAGGGTAGATCGCGGAGGTCAATTTTCGGTCGCGACCACTCTGGCGGCGCCCGGCGGTCAAATACAATGAACTTTTGCCGCCGCAGGGCGACCAATCCACGGTGGCTACCCGAGAAAAGTTGCAACTCATACGTTCAAACCACCTTTGAGGTGGAAAGGAGCCGGACCATGTCGGACGGATTGAGCCGTCGTCAGGCCCTCTCAACCATGGCCGCTGCGTCCCTCGGCACATCGTGGTGGTTATCATCAGGCGCTCGTCGTGCGCATGCGGCGGTGGATCCGAAGGTGAAAAGTGCCGTCGAGCGAGGTTTGGATTGGGTGGCCAAGGCGCAGAACCGCGTCGGACGCTGGGATGCCCAAAATCAATACCGAGTGCCGATGACTGCCCTGGCCGGAGTCGCCCTGCTGGCCGAAGGTTCCACGACGACTCAAGGCAAATATGCGGAGCAACTTCGCCGGGCAACCGACTACCTCATGGCCCAAACCAAGTCCAATGGGCTAATTGGTGAAATCAACGACCATCGTTACACCTACGGTCACGGATTTTCGATGCTGTTTCTCTCCCAGGTGCTGGGCGAAGAAGAGGATATGCAGCGGCGAAAACGGTTGACCGAAACCCTCACCCGGGCAGTCGATTTTTGCGTGAAGGCGCAAACTCCCGCTGGGGGTTGGGGCTATGTGAGCGCAAAGGATGGCGGTAATTTTGACGAGGGGTCGACCACGGTCACCCAGGTGCAAGGCTTGCGGGGTTGCCGCAATGCCGGTATTCCCGTCCCGCGGGAAGCGATCGACAAGGCCATCAAGTACATCCACGATTGCACCATGCCTGATGGCGGCGTTTGTTACAGTTCCAAGAACCGCGGCAGCAGTCGGCCCGCCATCACCGCCGCCGCCGTGGCGTGTTTGTTCAACGCGGGCGAGTACAAGAGCGATTACGTCAACAAGCTGCTCGATTACTGCAAGCGAAACCTGTACGACGTCAACAATCCCCGCAACGCGTTTGGCCACTGGCACTACACGTACTATTACTACAGCCAGGCCCTGTATCGCATGGGCGGCAAAGATTGGACCGATTTTCGCCAGAAGCTGTTCGACAAGGTGCTCAAGGAACAATCGGCCGAAGGAGCCTGGACCGGCAACATCGGTCCGATTTATGTAACGGCACTGAATCTGACGATGCTGCAGCTCGAAAACGCGTATCTGCCGATCTACCAACGGTAGTGCGCCAGCGGGCAACACCGACCACGAGCGCCGCAATTCGGCTGGGCCTGGAACGCACCCCAGGCGTTCGGCAGCCTGCACGCGCACTTGGGCCGCTCTGCGCCATCCCCCAGATACAGATGCGGTTCCCAAGATTTTCGTAGCAGCGGCCAGGGCCAATTGCCAAATCCAATGCCAATCAAGTTATGGTGGTTGCCCTGGGGCGCGGCGGTGCTGATCCCCCTTGGGGTATGGTGGCTGGTTTCATCCGTTTGTTGGTTGCTGCCGGACGGGATTACGCAGGTTTTCGTGGCCGACGGCTTTGTGGTCATCGAAAGCCTTTCTGAAAGCGATGGGGACCGTTGGGAGGTAGTCGCGATTCCCTTGCCACTCTTCCTGGGGTTCTGTCTTGCCCTACTTGCCGTCGGCTTGGGCGCGTTCATTGCGATCTGGGCGGGGCTGCGGGTGTTCTATTATCGAATTCGCTGCCGCGCTGCGCAGCCGTCGCGTTGAATCGCCGGAGAAACGCGGCACCATGGCATAGGATGGGGGGGCCGCGAGCACTGACGCGGCCCTGTCCCCCCGGGGATCGTTAGCCAGAAATTCGGTTCGACGGAAAATCGCGTCTTGCCACACCGGCGCAAGGCTCATGCCCCCCATTTGTGCCGCCTGTAGGCGAATTCCGCGAAGCGACTTCAGGCAATGTCAAGGTTCTTGACGTTTGGGTTTGGAATAGGACTTGCCGTTACCTCGGCAACGCGAAAGAATTTGTCACTTTTGACGAAATACGATTAGCCAATTCCATCGCGGATGGCCCGACGGATTGGATGCTGCCATTAAACGTCCAGCCTGGACTTGCCGCTCAAGAGGTAAATAACCGATGATCTTTGATCCCATGTATTTTGTGGCGATTGCGCCGGCGATTGTGTTGGCCCTGTGGGCACAATATCGCGTCCGCTCGACGTACGCCGCGGCCCAACAAGAACCGGCGTCGATGAGCGGCGCTCAGGCCGGACGAAGGATTCTGGACGATGCCGGATTGTTCGACGTGGGCATTGAACAGGTTCCCGGCGAACTATCAGACCATTATGACCCGCGGGAAAAAGTGCTTCGGCTCAGCCCCGGCGTGTTCAACGGCCGGTCGATGGCGGCGGTGGGTATCGCCGCACACGAAGCTGGCCACGCCTTGCAAGACGCCGAGCGGTATGCGCCCCTGGTCATTCGTAATGCCGCCGTACCTGCCGCCAGTTTCGGGTCGGGGATGGGTATTCTGCTGATCATTTTTGGCGCGATCCTAAACCTGCAGCCCCTGCTTTGGGTGGGCATCATTGCTTTCGGCTGCGTGGTGTTTTTCCAATTGATCAATCTGCCGGTTGAGTTCGACGCGAGCAATCGGGCCAAACGGCTTCTGGTCGCCCATTCGATTGTTCCGCAATATGAAATGGAGCATGTGAATCGCGTGTTGAATGCGGCGGCATGGACCTACGTGGCGGCAACGCTGCAAGCCGTGTTGATCCTGCTGTACTACATCATGCGGTTCGGCAGCAGCCGAGACTAACGACTTTGTCGACGAACCGGGAACGACATCCCTGCGAGCCGGCGGGCAATAGCCCTGCCGGCTCGTTGCTTGCGCACAACCGCTAAATTCGGTGCAATCCGGCTTACTGGGCACGGTTCTGTGGTTGTTACAACCCGTGCTTCCCGCCGCAGCGTTTTGCCTGAGCTATATTTTCCGGACGCGATGCATCTGCCCCCACAACCGGAAAGCTTCGCAGAACGACAATCTTTGCGCCATCGGTCAGAATTGCACAGTTTTCCTGACCGGTAAACTTTACCAGGGAGCCGTGTCGATTTCCCTACACGCCGGGCGGAACAAGGATGCCTCGACTTGGATGGCATGGCCCCCAGGGCAACGCCGTCGTTGTCGATCGCGTATCCGCGCCGCCTGGCAGAGCCATCAAACTATCACACCCGATCGGCCTAGTGGATGCGCCGATCCATCCGCCACCCCAGGGGAGTAACGCTCCGTGACGAAGTCCAAAGAGTCGAGCCAGCCTGTCACGGTCGACCGTCGAGGAGCGAAGGAACGCCGCAAGAGCAACGATCGCCGCAAGAAAGACATGCCTGTCGCTGAAGAGCGTCGGCAGACGGAGCGTCGCAAGGTCCCGCGTCGCCGCCAGATCGATCCCACCACCTGCGAACGCGATTACACGAATGATGAAGTGGAATTCATGAATGCGCTCGACGCGTACAAGCGTCGCAGCGGCCGCATGTTTCCCACGTGCAGCGAGATTCTGGAGGTCATTCGCGACCTGGGATACCGCAAGTCCGACCATGGCGAACTGGCTATCGAGATTTCTGCCGAACCAATTGGCGAAGACCTGTCGAGCGGTTCTGCCGAATAATAATTCCAGATAGCACTGCCGGGTCTTTCGAATCCGTCTGATGCGGAATAGCAGCAAACCAGCAGCGGGCCCGCTCCCGGATTCAATCCGAGGGCGGGTCGTTTGCTGCCGCCAATGCCTAAGGCAGCGCCAGTTTGCGGCAGCCCGCCCGCACCCCGATTGTAGGGTGCCAATTCCTAAACCCCGTTCGGAATTGACCTTGGGCGACGGCAACTCTACACTACCACCTTTGCTTGCTGCTCACAGGAGACAGAGAACATCCCATGGCTGAAGTGGTGGTATCCGCGGTACGCACCCGCCGCGATCGCAGTGATTTTTTCCAACTTCCTTGGGAGTTGTATCGCCACGATCCGAATTGGATTCCGCCGCTTCAACAAAACCAGAAGCAATTGCTTGGCTGGAAGTACCATCCCTTCCAGAAAATTGCTGAAATGGACACGTTTGTCGCGCGGCGCGGAAGCACGGTTTGCGGGCGCGTGGCGGTGATTCTGAATCACGAACATAATCGTGTGCAGCGCGACGACCGCGGATTCTTTGGGTTCTTTGATTGTCGCGACGACCAGGAGGCCGCCAATGCCCTGTTCGACGCCGCGCGGGCCTGGTTGGCGGAACGCAATATCACCAAGATTCGAGGGCCGGCTAATCCTTCGATGAATTACGAGTGCGGGTTGCTGATCGAGGGATTTGACAGTCCACCCACATTCATGATGACCTACAACCCGCCCTATTATGCCCACTTGATCGAGGAGTATGGGTTTCGCAAAACCCACGACCTGTTGGCCTACATGGGCGAGTTGGATCAATTGCCGGAAGTGCGCGCCAAGCTGGAACCCCTTTTCAAGCAAGTGATCGAACGCACGGGCGTGGAATTGCGGCACATGGACCGCAACCGCTTCATGCAAGAAGTGGAGTTGTTTCTCGACACCTATAATCGGGCCTGCGTCAACATGTGGGGCTTCGTGCCCTTCACCGCCGAAGAACTACGGTTCACAGCCAAGAGCCTTAAGCATCTGCTCGTGCCAGAAATGGCTTTGGCCGCCGACGTGGAGGGTAAGACCATTGGCTGCGTGCTGGGCCTGCCGGATTTCAATCCGGTAATCAAGAAAATCAACGGGCGATTATTCCCCTTTGGCGTGTTCCGCATTTTGGCGGCGCGACGCAAACTCAGTCGCATTCGCATTATCAGCATCGACGTGGTGCCCGAATTCCAGAGGTGGGGAATTGGACTGGTGCTGATGGGTGGTCTGGTTCCCGAGGGACTGAAGCTGGGATTCAAAGAAGCGGAATTCTCTTGGATCTCGGAGGCCAACGATCTCGCGCGCATGGGCTTGGAAAAAGGCGGCGCGAAACTCGTGAAGAAATATCGCATTTACGACTACGCTCCGGCAGAGACGACGACGACCGAGTGACGCTTCATCGCCGCAGGGAACATGGCGCGGCGGACCATTAACTAATCCGTGTCGCCCGCTGCCAAACTGGACGGAACGGTCGATTCATCCCCGCGCAACGTACCGTTTGAGCCTCAAATCGCCGATCGCGCGGCGGTTTCTTGCATTTTCCACAGCGTGGATCTCGTAGCGCGGCCGCAGAGCAGCGAGGAGGCCGGCCGGCGTGTTTGCTTGCACATGGATGGCACGCCCCCTACATTGGCGAGCACTTGCCTGCGGCAGTCTCCCCCTCCGGTATTCGTTATCCTCTGCACTCCTCGCTCGCGAGAATTCGCATGTCTGAGTCTACAGTCCGGCCCACTCGACAAAGATTTTTGGTGGTGCTGGCCGCGACGTTGATGGCGGTGCTGCTGTATCTCGACCGCTTTGCCATCTCGATTTCCGAGATATACATTCGCCAAGGTTTGAACCTGAGCAATACCGAGATTGGCTGGATTTTGTCCGCCTTCTTCTACAGCTACGCGCTAGGGCAAGTGCCTGCCGGTTGGCTGACCGACCGGTTTGGCGCCCGCAAAATGCTTACGATTTACATTGTCGTCTGGTCGGCCTTCACGGCCCTGACCGGGCTGGCGGCGGGCTTTGTCGCGTTGTTTCTGTTTCGCCTTGGTTTTGGATTCGGGCAAGCAGGAGCGTATCCTACTGCCGCGAGCATGATCAGCAAATGGGTGCCCTTCACGGCTCGGGGAACGGCCAGCAGCGTGGTGGCCATGGGCGGCCGAGTGGGCGGGGCATTGGCCCCTTTTCTCACGGCGTTGTTGATCGTGGTATTTGTGCCACTCACGATCCGTTCGCTGCTAGGGCCCCGCGATTTGCTTGAGCTTCCGCGAACCGCGTTTGAGATGGCATCGGCCGAACTGGCCGAAAGTGATACACCCACGAACCACGATCAACGGTTGCAAGCCGAGGCCGGACGGGCAATTTTGCAGCGTATGGAAACCTCGGCCGCCGAACAGCTGAAACAACTCGCGGGATCGTATCGGCAGGCACTGAAAACTGCCCAGAACACAGCGGCGGCGAAGGGGGGCGACCCGCAAAAAGCAACGCCCTTGCCTGGCGATATCCCCGAGCCCGATCAGGGAGCCGGCGAGGCGATCAGCGCCGCGCTCAATGATCTTCTGGTCGAACCCGACTTGTTTAGTGACGACGTGTTCAACGCCGTGCTGCCGCAGTTGCCTTCGCAAGGCAAACAATTGCGAAGGCAACAACAGCAATTGCAGGTGGCGGGAAAGGAATTGGATCGCGATGCCCTCGAACGCCTCAACCGATTGACACTGGAAGTCATTTTTCCGGGCATCCGCAGAATTTACGGCGAAGGTTGGCGCGACGTGATGTACGTGTACGGAGCGCTGGGGGTGCTGGTAGCCCTGCTGTTTTGGTGGCAAGTGTACGACGAACCGGCCCTGCATCCACGGGTGAATTCCGCCGAACTCGCCCTGATTCAGCGGGGGCGGCCGCCGAGCGTTGCGGGCAGCCAGGGGCACGCTCGCGGTCTGCCATTCAAGGCATTGCTTACCAGTCGCAACATGTGGCTCACGTCGATTTCGCAGTTCACCACCAACTACGGTTGGGTGTTCCTGGTCACGTACTTGCCCCGTTACCTTGACGAGGTTCACCGCCTGCCGATTGAGCAGCGAGGTCTGATGACATCGCTGCCGATCACCGTGGGATGGATCGGCATGTTGGCGGGCGGACCGCTTACCGATTGGATGACGCGCCGGTTTGGCATGCGCTGGGGACGCGCCTTGCCCATGGGCCTGACGCGATTCCTCGCCATGGCCGGCTACCTGGTGTGCCTGGCCGACATGCTATGGTGGAGCGGATCGGGCAGCGAGGGCGGATCTTCGCCGTGGATTTCCGTGGCGGCATTGTCGCTGGTGGCATTTGCCACCGACTTGGGGGTTCCCGCCGTATGGGCATTCCAGCAAGATATCGCAGGGCGTTACGTCGGTTCGGCGCTGGGTTGGGGAAACATGTGGGGAAATTTTGGGGCTGGCATCGCCTCGAATACCCTACTGATGTTCGTCATGTTGGGATGGGATTGGATGTTTGCGGTAACCGCTGGCGCGTTTTTCATTAGCGGTGTTGCGGCACTGTTGATCGATTCTCGAATCCCACTGGTTCCAGCCGAAGTCGACGAAGAATGATTGCCGTCGCCATTACGCCCCACGGTATCGGCCGACAGAGCCAACGGGTGCAGAAAGATTCCTTGCCGCCGGGGTCGCACCAGCGCAGTTTATGAGACACGCCACCGCTTCCCCTTCAACGCCTGGGATCGGTCCGGCGTCGCTGCTGCGGCCGATCACCGCTCCGGCCGCGGCGCTCGCCCTGCTGTGCTCCATGCTGTGGGGCGGAACCTCCGTGGCCATTCAGTTCGCACAAGATGATTGGCCCCCGTTGCTCACGGCCGCCGCGCGATTCGCCATGGGCAGTGGTTTCATTGCTGTCTGGTGTTTGTGGGATCGCCAACCCATGCGACTGAAGGCCACGCAGCTCAAGCCCGCCTTGATTTGCGGAACGTTGCTGGCCATGCAGATAGGCTTGTTTCACTGGGGGCATCGATTCACCTCGGCCGCGCACGGACAAGTGCTTGTGGGTTCGAACCCCGTGTGGGTTGCCCTGCTGGCCCATTTTGTCCTGCCAGGAGATCGCTTGTCGCTCGTCAAATCGCTGGGGCTGGGGCTCTCGGCCGCCGGCGTATTGGCCGTGGTGCTCGGCGCCAGCAGCAGCCCCGGAGATGCCATTCACGTGGGTAGCCTGTTCGGCGATGTGGTGGTTTTCGTGAGCAGTTGGTTTCTGGCCACCAAAGTGGTGTATACCAAGTACGCCTTGGGGACTGTCGAGCCGGGTAAGCTGGTGCTATGGAGCAATTTGTTCGGAACCACGCTGCTGCTGCTAGCAGGGCTGGCCATCGAGCCCGTACACGGCCTGACCATCACCACCACCAGCCTGATGGCACTGCTGTACCAAGGAGTTGTTGTCGCTGGATTCTGTTTTTCTGCCTGGACTTACCTGTTGCGACACCATCGGGCAAGTCAACTGGCTGTGTTCGGGTTTGCCCAGCCGCTGTTTGGGATCTTGTTTGGCGTGTGGCTGCGTGGCAACCCGACGAGCACGTGGTTGTTGGCCGGCGGCGCTTTGGTAGCCGCTGGCATTGTGATTGTGACGCGCGAGAAAGCAGGCCCAATCTCCGGCTGAGAACGCGAAAGCAGTTTTCAGGCCCACGGTATGCGGGGCGGGAACAGGTTCGTCTTGTTCGATGCGTTCAAACTCGGTTATGCTAGGGAGTTAGGCACGACGCATGCAGGTGGTGTCCGAACCGTAACATTCATCCCGCTCCCCCCAAACCTAAGCGTGAGGGCCATGCGCAGCATCACCCCAGGCGACTTCCGCCAACCGGAGCTGGGCATCACCAATTCTCATTCCTCTTCAGCGGCGAGCACAGCCATTGGCGAGAAGATACATCGTCCCAAGGGGTTGTTGCGCTGGATACTGTGCGCGGCGGTGGTGCTGGTGGTGCAATCGCCCGCTGCATGGGGCCAGTCGAGGTCGATTCTCCATCCGGCGGAGGCCAATAGCGAGACCGAGCAGATCCATCAACTGATTCGAGAGTTGGGATCCGAGGATTACTTCCAGCGTCAACGGGCGCAGCAATTGTTGTCGTCTTATGGTGCGAAAGCCTTCGACGCGCTGGTCGCCGCGCAGTCGCACCCCGATATCGAAATTGCCGCACGAGCAAAATTCCTGCTCAATCGGATCGAATTCAACTGGGAACACGAGTCCGACGATCCCGACGTTCAACGTATTCTCAAGGGCTACGGCAACGAGTCCGAAGAGACGCGATTGCAACGGGCAGAGCAATTGGCGCTGCTGCCGTGCGATCTTTCCGCCGGTCCGCTCACCCGCATCGCGCGATTCGAACCGTCGGAAACGTTGTCGCGCCGGGCAGCGCTGCTGCTGATTCGGCAGAAATCGTACAGCGATACGATCGATCGGCGGCGGCGCGAGGCGATCGTGGAAAAACTGGGGCCAAGCCAGCGCGTAGCCGCCCAATGGTTGCACACTTTTGTTAAGGAGTCTGAAGCACCTCGAGTCGCGGCGGCCGAGTGGGCCCAGTATGTGGATCAGGCACGCAAGGCATATCAACGCCGCCGCGATGGAGTCTCGGAGCGTCAGTTGTTGCTGGGGCTCGTTCAATACCAGGCAGAACTGCTCACAAGACTGGGCGAATCCGACCAGGCCCAGCCGATGTTCGCCGAAGTGGTGGAATTGTCGCCCGCGAGTTCCGATAGCCTGCTGCAACTGTTTCGCTGGCTGAACGAGCAGCGAGGTTTTGCCGCCTTGGATGAATTGGAAAATCGCCACAAAGACGTGATTTCTGCTCAACCCTTGCTGATGTACGCGCTGGCCGAAGCTCGCGATCAACAAGGCGAGACCGAAGCATCTGTGCAATGGGCCGCCAAGGCCGCGGCGGCTTCGGGGGAAGACAGCCTGCGACATTTGCGCGAGGCGTATTTTTTGCGTCAGTCGGGATTGATGAAGTGGGCCGAGCAGGAGTTCCGGATTGTTACCCGGCTGGTGCCCGCCACGCATTCCAATGCATTGAGCGCGAGATTTCTGCTGGCAGAAACCTTGCACGACATGGGGCGCCATCTTGACGCAGCCAAATTGTTTGAAGAGGCTGTTGCCGCGATGGAAAAGAACGAGATGGAGGGCGCCGCCGACCAGAATGGCCGCCGAGAAGTGAGTACGGCGCGCAGCCGGATGTATTATTTTTACGCCCGGCATTACGACGGAGTGGATCGCAAAAAGCATGAGGAATACCTGGAGCGCGCGATTGCCATCGACGCAACCGACGCCGATGCCCTCATTGCGCTGTATCGGCTGCCAGATCAAACCGAAGAACAGCGAGCGAGGGTGTCGTTGCTGATTCGCTCGGCCGTGATTGCTTTTCGCAAACAAATCGAACAAGAGCCCGACAACGCCACCAGCTACAACCAGTTGGCCTGGCTGGTGGGCAACACCGAGGGCGACTATCAAGAGGCCGTCAAGGCTTCGCTGAAGTCGCTGGAATTTCAAGCCGGGACGGCGGCATATCTCGACACGCTCGGGCGGTGTTACTACGCGGCCGGCGACCTGGAGAACGCGGTGAAGCATCAAATCATGGCTGTTGAACGCGAGCCGTTTTCGGAACAAATGCAACGGCAACTCAAACTCTTCTTGGAAAAGCAAGAAGCCGGCCGCTAATGGTCGGCAACGCGCGATTGGTGGTCTCGTCACGAAGGTGAAGCGGCAATGCATTTGCCGATCGTCGCGACACGGCGAGTTAACGGCCGCACTGGGTACGGAATGTGCTGCTGCCGATTATAGAACCTGCGGCTGAGAAAGAAGCGGCGATGTATCGCGAGAATCGCATTCGAGCAGGATTATTTGCATGCTGCGCCGCGCTTCTTGTTCAGCCAGCCGCTTTGCTGGCTGAATCGCCAGCGAAGCAACCCCCAGTGACCTGGTGCGAAGTAGCCGTGCTCCGCTGGGCTGCCTGGAATCGTTGGTGCGACCATTTGACGACAATTGGCCAACCCTTGGCGAACACCCTGCCCGAATACCTGTCGCGCAAAACGCTCATCAAGAGCATTGACGGACTCGATCCCTCGCGGACAGGGGGCATCGTGCTGCGCACCGACGGCATCACCTTGGCGCCCATGCTATTGATTCCAGTGCGTGATGCGGCCGCCGTATTGGCCGTCGCCCAGCCGTGGATCGGCCAGGCGGAACTTGTGCTGCCCGGATTGTGGAAACTCGGCCGCGGGGAATGGACAGGCTATGCCCTCGAGCGCCAGGGATGGTTGTATGTTGCTCAAACCGAAGAGTTGCTTAGGGACGGGGCGCGGCCTGATCCCGCGACCATTTTTGACGCGATGCCCAACGAATGGGATTTGGGCATCGCACTGCATTGGCAAAACCTGCCCGAAGTGTATCGAACTTGGGCAATCGACAAACTTCGCGAGCGCACCCAGGCAGAAGCGCGCGCGCTCGCGGCAACCCCAGCGGCCTCGGCCGCCACGAAAGCCTGGCTATATGCAGGATTGGAGCGCCTGCTGCACGATACCGAGGACTGGACGCTGGGCTGGTCGTTCAACGCCCAAGCGCAAGTGGCGGTTGAAGCCAAGTTGCGGCCCCGTGCCGGATCGCCCTTGGCGAAGTTGAACTCGGCATACTTGTCCGAGGCGAGAGCACAGCCGCCGGGCTTTGCGCACACTGTTGGCGATAACCCTGCGAGCGATCAGCGGTGTTTTCGGTTGGAACTGGATTTGCGTTCGTCCAACGATAGCGCAGCCGCATTTCGTGAAACCTTCTTTGCCGGAACCAACACCGGTTGGCATGCCCAGCTAACGCCGACCGACCACGAGAATTCAGCCGGCCCGGAAGGCGCGTCGGATTTGCCGATTGGGGAACGATGCGTTCGCCAAGCCATTCACGGACTGTGCCGCGGCCAGTTGCACGTGGCGATGAGCGTGGAGGGAAGCCGCCCGCCCGCCGTGGTAACCGTTTCAACGGCGGGCGGTAAGCCGGAGGATTGGTTTGCCTTGCTGGGCGAATTGCTGGCTGCAACATCAGGTGCGCCGAATGAGCAGGAATCCCCGCAGGAGGCTTCCCCCAAGCCATCTCGGGTTGCCTTTCCAGCTGCCACATCCGAACGGCAGGCAGCGGCTGAACTGGCAATTCCCCCAAACGGCTGGTTGCGAAACCTTGCGGGGCCTGACGCTCAGGCGCTGGCTGTCCAACACGACGAGGCCTTGCACGCAGTTGTGGGCGTACTGGCCCGCAATCGGTTGGAGCAAATGCTAAGGCCTGCGCCCGAGGGGCTTCGCCGTCCTTCACGGTCAAATACGGTCGAAGAAAAACGGCTGTTGATGGTCGAAATTCGTTCGGCGGCGTTGATGCGTCTGGCCAGCATTGCGGCCGAAAGCTGGGAAACCAAAGCCTTGCTGGGGAAACTGTCGTATGTTGTCGCAGCCGATCGCGATCGGCTGCGATGCGAGTTCCACGTCGGCAAGGGCGGTTACTCGTGGCGGATGGAAGCCGATCGGGGGCTTTCGCAGGCAGCCGCACTGGGGCTGGCGCTGTTGTTGATCGAATAAGCAGCGTTTGCATGCCACGAAAGCGCGAATTGCGCCGCGGCCGTGCGGCGGGCGACGTCTAATTTTCTTGCGAATTCGCGCCGCAAACTCCATGATTGAGGCGAGTCGTTTCCGGTTTCGCCGAACGTTTGCCGGGGAGAAGTCGCGATGTGCATGCCGACAATCGTGGAACGTTTGTCCAAGTGGCCGTTATTGTTCGCATTGGCGATGGCAGCGAGTGGTTTCGCTAACGCATTCGCTGATCCGATAACCCCTGTGCCCGGCGTGGAACGGCAGCCGCTGGAATCCCAGGTGAAACGGATCGTTCAGGCCTTGGAGGTCGCCGGGGCACCCCTCTCACGGCAACAACAGCAGGCCGTTTCTCAGGCCATCGGGATCGACGACGACCCGCGGGCGGTGACCGCGCTTCAAGCGGCTCTCGATCCGCTGTGTTTGGCGGTGGTTTCCATCAATCCCGAAAGCCGGGTGACCGTTGCCCCCGGCCCGGCGAAGGCGGAACTGGATCAGCACGGTTGGCGTACCTTCCTGGTGAAAGTGGTCAACGAAGCGGGCGTCACGGCGCCGCTACGCTGTTTGAGCCCGAATTCCGTCGATCCTAAATTCTCCAGCGGAGCGCATCGTCCCGTCGTCAAAGATCCGCCCCAGCCTCGCGACAACTGGCTAGGAATCGAACTGGTGGAGAAGCAGCCTTTGGTGAAGAACCTTTCGGGGCTTGAGGTCGAATATCGACTGCTTTCCCTTTACAGTCGCGACTTCGGGCGGCGCGAAGCCAAGCTGATGTTCGACGTCGGGCAAGGAACACAAGACCTGGGCTTTCGCAACGAGCTCAATGTGCTCTTCGAATGCGCGCCGGCCATGGAGGTCGTCTTTGATGTTGTCGATCACGATGGCGCGCCGACCATGGGCCAGTTTGTCATTCGCGATCGGCAAGGTCGAGTTTATCCCGCCATGACGCGCCGACTCGCGCCCGACATGTTCTTCCACGAGCAAATCTATCGCGCGAGCGGTGAAAAGGTGTTGTTGCCGCCGGGCGATTACAACGTGACTTTTACGCGTGGACCGGAGTACCTCGTCGACCAGCGAAAATTGGTTGTGCCAGGAACCCGAACGGCGACTCCCAATGACGCGGCCACGTCGCCGGCCGCGCATACCGAGTCGTTCCGGTTGCGGCGCTGGATTCGCCTGGCCGATTACGGCTGGTATTCCGGCGATCATCATGTGCACGCCGCTGGATGCAAACATTATGAAGTGCCCACCCAGGGCGTGCGACCCGAGGACATGCTGCGGCACATTCAGGGGGAGGATTTGAACGTGGGCTGCGTGCTTTCGTGGGGGCCGTGCTGGTATCACCAAAAGCAGTTTTTCACCGGCGAGATCGATCGTCTTTCCACGCCCAGCCACCTCATGCGGTACGACGTCGAGGTTTCTGGTTTTCCGTCGCAGCATGCGGGCCACTTATGCCTGTTGCGATTGAAAGAGGACGATTACGAATATCCCAGCGACGTGAAGTTTGACTGGAGTTTTCGCAGTGAGAAGGGGCATTTCGCGGGCCGCAAGACCGATGACATCGGCCAGTGGCCATCTTGGGATTTACCAATTCTCAAGTGGGGAAAGGAACAAGGCGGCGTGGTGGGATTCTCGCACAGCGGTTGGGGACTGAAGGTGAATGCCACGAATCTGCCGACCTTTGAAATGCCGCCTTTCGACGGCATTGGCGCCAACGAGTACATTGTGGACGTCACGCACGGGGTGTGCGATTTCATCTCGGCGGTCGATACGCCCAGTGTGTGGGAACTCAATATTTGGTACCACACGCTCAATTGCGGTTATACTTGCCGGATCAGCGGCGAAACCGACTTTCCCTGCATTTATGGCGAACGAGTGGGGTTGGGGCGGTCGTACGTCAAGCTACCCGCGGATCAACCGCTGGATTACGATCGCTGGGTGCATGGCGTGCGCGATGGCCGCAGCTATGTGAGCGAAGGATTGAGCCACCTGTTTGATTTTCAAGTGAATGGGCTGGGGGTGGGCGAACCGGGTCAGGACAACCGCGCCAGCGTATTGGCAGCCAAGGCCAAAGAGTCTTTGCGCGTCACCGCCTCTGCCGCCGCCATGTTGGACGAAAGACCGAACCCGGACCTCTCGGGGCGTCCCTTGGACCAAAAGCCCTATTGGCATGTCGAGCGGGCCAGAATCGGAGAGAGTCGCAAGGTGCCGGTGGAGTTAATCGTCAATGGCGAAGCAGTGGCTTCCAAAGAAATCGAAGCCGACGGGCGCGTGCACGATGTTTCGTTTGACTACACGCCGACGCAATCGAGCTGGGTCGCGCTGCGAATCTTTCCGTCCTCGCATACCAACCCGGTGTTTGTGGAAGTCGACGGCAAACCGATCCGGGCCAGCCAACGCAGTGCCCAGTGGTGCCTGGATGCGGTGGACGTTTGCTGGAAGCAAAAAGAACCTCAGATTCGTGATTGGGAAAAGCCTGCCGCTGCCGAAGCCTACGAGCACGCACGCGCGCAGTACCGAGCAATTCTGCAAGAATCGACGCCCGACCGTTAGCCGTTCCCAATTTCCATTCGCAGTGCGCGGCTTTCGTTCCCAGTCGATCGTGGAT
>JAANMV010000577.1_pt1 | contig 45251 bp, 48 predicted proteins | sample 7279661 | NCBI WGS metagenome assembly JAANMV01 (sample SAMN14094540, study PRJNA606508) | bioreactor metagenome | isolation source: A lab-scale SPAN reactor treating ammonium-rich wastewater day 121 | place: Ireland: Galway | collected 2017-05-16
CAAGCCCAGCATCAGCACCGGCCCAAGCACCCGGCCGGTCAGCGTCGCCAGCACCGCGCCCCAATTCGTATCCTCGCCCCGCTCGCGCCGCCGGCTCATCTCGTAAAGGCCGATCGCCGCGACAGGTCCGATCAAGGGAAAGCCCGCGGCCAGCGGGAACAGCAGATGCACCTGCCCCGCGTTGAACGCCCAGGCGGCAAGGACGAAGCCGATCACCGGATAGAGCGCCACCGCGGTGATCACGTCGGTGCGCAGCGCGGCGAAGTCCTCGACGCCCTTGCGAAGCGCCGCGCGGATGTCGCCCCAGCCGATCTGGTTGACCGTGGGCACGGCTCTTTCGTGGCTGCCGATCCCGTCCACCGCCGCCCCGGCGCTGCGGCCTATGCCGGCCAGCCTCTGCGCGCTCCAACTCAGCGGGTTTCCAATCGTCTCTCGGTGCATGGCTGCATCCTCCCTTCCTGGAGGGCCCGCGATAGGGCGAGGCGTCAGCCGGGGAATCCGGCCCCCCGCCCGCGAACATGCCGGGCCGAACCGTCCTCGACGGATAGTCTAGCAGATACAGCGCAAGGTTGCACTCGGGGAATCGCGTGCCTTGTCCCTTGCCGCCACCCCGTCGCCGAGGGAGAGGCCGCCGCGCTCAGGGCATGGTGTCCATGGCGACCTGCTGCCGCACCGGGCGAAAGGCGTCCTGACGGCTGGCGCAGGATCGGATGGCGGTCGCTCGCCCAGGCACGCCAGCGCGTGGGCCGGCGGCGTCATCCATGAGAAACCGGCTGACGCCGAGGCCGAATTCGGGATGACGTTGCCGCCCCCGCTCCTTCAGGCACCGCATGGGGCTGCGGTCAGAAAGTCCTTCAAGGCGATGTCGAAGCGCGGCGCCGATTCCCGGTTCACGATATGCCGCCCCGGCAGGGACAGGTGACGCCCGCAGCGCACCGCTTTGGCGATCATGGCCAATTCGGCGGGCGGGCAGACCGGATCGTCGTCGCCGGAAATCGCCAGCAGCGGATTGGCGATCTGGGGAAGGCGGTCGCGAAGATCCGCGCTGGCAAGCGCGGCGCAGCATCCCACATAGCCATCGACAGAGGTGGCGGCGAAACCGTCCAGGATCGCCTTGACCGTGGCAGGATGGGTCGCGCGAAAGCCAGGCGTGAACCAGCGTTCCGCAGTCGCGGGAACAAGACCGCCAAGGCCGTTTGCCCGGACCTCGTCGATGCGGGCATGCCAGCTTTCGGCGGTGCCGATCCGGGCGGCCGTCGCGCAAAGAACCATGCGCCCAAGCCGCGCGCCGGCGTGGATGCCCAGCCATTGCCCGGTCAGCCCGCCGATGGACAGGCCGCAGAAATGGCTGCGCCTGATGGACAGCGCGTCCCACAGCGCGATCACGTCGCCGCCCAGATCGGCCAGGCCGTAAGGCGGCACCGGCGCGCCGGACCTGCCATGGCCGCGGCGATCATAGCGCAGGATGCGGAAATCCTGGGAAAGGCTGGCGACCTGGGCGTCCCACATGTGCAGGTCGGTGCCCAGGGAATTGCAGAAGGTCAGCCATGGCTTCTTCCCTGCCTCGCCGTCGATGCGATAGTGAAGCCGGTGGGTGGGCAGGTCCAGATAGGGCATAATCGGCCTTTCATGCGGATTTGGGCGCGCGGCCGAAACCGCGCGCCTGTTTTCGGTGATGCTCAGGCGGCGGCAAGCCGCGTCGCGTCGCGGGCGCGTCCGTTGGCAAGCGCAAAGACCAGCATCGCCAGGGCCGAGAGCGCCGCCGGGATCGCAAAGAGCATGAAGTTCTGCCCCAGCGGCAGTTCCCGTGCCAGCAGCACCCCGCCCAGCGTCGGCCCGACGATGGCGCCGATCCGGCCCACGCCCGAGGCCCAGCCAAGGCCGGTCGAACGGACCGACAGGTTGTAAAGCTGCGCCACGCTGGCATAAAGCAGGATCTGCGTGCCGATGGTCGTCGCCCCGGCGACAAAGACCAGCAGGAACAAGAGCCCCGGCGCCGGGTTGAAGCCGATCAGCGCAATCGAGACCGCCGCCGCGGCAAAGAAGCCCACCACGACCTTGGGCAGGCCGAAGCGGTCGCCCAGGCGTCCGCCCATGATCGCCCCCGCCATGCCGCCGAAGTTCAGCGAGAACAGCGACAGCAGGCTGGCCCGTTCGGCATAGCCGGCCTCTTGCAGCACCTTGGGCAGCCAGGACGACAGCAGATAGACCAGCAACAGGCAGCAGAAGAAGGACAGCCACAGCATCAGCGTGCGCAGCGTCCGTCCGTGCCGGAACAGCTCCGCCACCGATGCCGATGCGCCCTTGGCCTCGGCAAAGACCAGACGGTCCTCGGGGGCCAGCGGCGTGGCCGGGTCGATGCGGGCAAAGATGCGCCGCGCCTCGTCCTGCTTGCCCTGGCGGATCAGGAAGCCCAGCGATTCCGGCAGTTTCCACAGGACCAGGGGCAACATCAGCAGCGGCACGGCGGCGATGAAGAACATCGGCCTCCAGCCGAAGCTGGGGATCAGGCCGATGCCCAGGCCCGCCGCGACCATGCCGCCGACCGAATAGCCCGAAAACATCAGCGCGACCATGGTGCCGCGCAACCGCCTGGGCGCATATTCGTTCATCAGCGCCACCGCGTTCGGCATCAGCCCGCCGCAGCCCAGGCCCGCGATGAAGCGGAAGACCTTGAACTGCTCGGGCGAGTTGGCAAAGCCCGTCAGCACGGTGGCCGAGGTGAACAGCACGAAGCTGATCGCCACGCCCTTCTTGCGGCCGATCCGGTCGGCCAGCGGGCCAAGGATCAGCGCGCCGAACATCATCCCGAACAGCGCCCAGGCCTGCAGCGCGCCTGCCTGCGGCTTGGTCAGCCCCCATTCCACGATCAGCGTGGGCAGCACTGTGCCCGCCACGAACACGTCGTATCCATCGACCACCAGCAGCGCGCCGCAAAGCGCGACCACCCTCCATTGAAAGCTGCCGAACGGGCCTTGGTCGATGGCCTCGTTCACGTCTATGCTGCGCATTCCTTGTCTCCTCCCTGTCTTGTCGTTGAAATCGCGGTCAGCCGCTGTCGCCCCCCGCGACGGGCAGGACCGAGCCGGTGATGTAGGACGCCTCGTCCGAGGCCAGGAACAGGATCGGCGCGGCCTGTTCGTCGATGCTGCCGTAGCGGCGCATGAAGGCGGATTGCCTGACCTGGTCCACGACCTCGGCCATCCAGCGCCGTTCGTCGGCGCTGTCGCCATCGGCATTGCGCGGGACGCGGCGCGGCGGCGCCTCGGTCCCGCCGGGGGCGGTGGCGACCACGCGGATGTTCTGCGCCGCCATCTCCATCGCCAGGGATTGCGTGATCGCGTTGACGCCGCCCTTGGCCGCCGAATAGGGCACGCGGTGGATGCCGCGCGTCGCGTTCGACGAGACGTTGACGATGGTGCCGCCGCCGCGCGCCAGCAGATGCGGCAGGACCGCATGGCAGCAATACAGCGTCGGCATCAGCGACCGGCGGATCTCGGCGTCGATCTGGGCCGGTTCGAATTCGGCAAAGGGCCGCATCCGTATCGCGCCGCCGACATTGTTGATCAGGATGTCGATGCCGCCGAAGGTGCGGGCCGCATGGCGCATCGCCGCATCGGCGCCGTCCCAGGTTTCCAGGTCGGCGGTGAAGGCCGCGGCACTGCCGCCCGCTTCCGCCGCCACCTCGGCCACGAAATCGGCACGGTCCACGAAGAGCACCCGCCCCCCTTCGGCCGCCGTGCGCAGGGCGACGGCGCGGCCGATGCCCTGCGCGGCCCCGGTCACGACCAGCACCTTGCCCGCAAAGCGACCGGCAAAGACGGCCCCGCTCATGCGATGGCCTTCAGCGGCGCGTTGGGGGTGAACTTCTCGTAATGGAAGCTGGCGGGCTGTACGCCCTGCCCGTCCAGGTAATGCCGCACGGCATCGACCATCGGCGGGGGGCCGCAAAGATAGACATCGACCCCGCCGGCGGCCAGCATGTCCTCGGGCATGTGCTGCGTCACCCAGCCCCTGCGGGGATGGCCGGATGCGGGATCCGCCACCACGGTCGCAAAGGTGAAGTTCGGTAGGCGGCCGGCATAGGCGGCCAGCTCATCGACCAGCACCAGATCCTGATCGCGCGTCACGCCATAGACCAGGTGGATCTGGCGCCGCGACCCGGCCCGCGCCAGAACCTCCAGCATCGACAGGAAGGGCGCCAGGCCGGTGCCGCCCGCCAGAAACAGCAGCGGGCCTTCGCCGTCGCGCAGGTAGAAGCTGCCCATCGGCCCCGTCAGGTCCAGCCGGTCGCCCGGCTTCGCGCGCGCCAGCCAGTTGCCCATCAGCCCGCCGGGGATCTTCTTGATCAGGAAGCCCAGGCTGCGCTCGCCCGGAGCGGAGCTGAAGGAATAGGACCGATGATCGCCGCTGCCCGGCACGGCGATGTTGACATATTGCCCCGGCAGGAAGGCGGGCGCCTGCGCCTCGTCGTCTACCGCCAGCTCCAGCACCACGGCGGCGTCCTGATGCGGCTCGATCCGGGTCACGGTGGCGGCGAAGACCTGCTGGCCGGTCTTGCAGGCCAGCGAGGTCGTCGGCACCGACAGCACGCAATCCGAGGACGGCACCATCTGGCAGGTCAGGACCAGCCCCTCGGCGGCCTCGTCCTCGGTCAGGGCGTCGTCGATATAGTCGTCGCCTATGTCATAGGCGCCGCTTTCGGCGCGGCACTTGCAGGTGCCGCAAACACCGTCCGAACAGTCCATCGGCAGGTTGATCTTGTTGCGGAACGCGGCGTCGAGAACCTTCTCGCCCGGCTTGCAATCGACGAAGCGGGTGATCCCGTCCTCGAAATTCAATGCGATGCGATAGCACATGGTCGCCTCCTCCTTGCGGTTGTGCTGGGGTGGATCAGACGTGGTAGACGTCGATGACCTGGCGGATGTAGTCGTTCTTCAGGACGATCTTCTTGGCGGCGATGACCAGCCCGTCGCCGTCCCTGCGCAGGGTCACGAAGATGGTGCCGAAGAACTGGTCGGTGACCTTGTAGCGGTGGTTCAGCGTGTGGAAGTTGTAGCGCACGTCCACCTCGGAGCCGCGGTCCTCGACTACCTCGACGTTCAGGACGGCGTGGCTGGTGCGGGGCTCGGGCGTGGATGCGCCCGAACGCTCGGTCTTGATGCGAAAGACGCGATCCTCCAGCCCCTCGCGGTTCGGGTAGTAGATCAGCGAGATCTGGGATTGCGGATCCTCGGTGATCTGGTCGTTGTCGTCCCAGGCGGGCATCCAGTAGGGCGCATCGGGGGCATAGCAGGTCAGCCATTCGTCCCATTGCCGGTCGTCGAGCAGGCGCGCCTCGCGATAGAGGAAGGCGCAGATGGCATTGTAGTCCAGGCTGGTGCCGGTGGCGTTTTGATCCAGGCTCATGCGGCTTCTCCGGTCTTTTCGGCCGCCAATGCCTCGCGCATCACCTGGGCCCAGTATTCGTGCTGGCAGACGAAAAGCCCCTCGTCCTCGCTGCGTTCGCCCGACAGCAGCGGCTTCAGCCCCATGCGCCGGGCATTCTCGTCCGGCCCGTCGATCCACAGCGGCGCGCCGCGCGACATGTCGTTCCACAGCGCCAGCGTGCCGGCGTAAGCGGTCTGGCAGGCGCGGAATTCCTCGAGGTCGTCCGAGGTGCCCATGCCCGAGACGTTGAAGAAATCCTCGTATTGGCGGATGCGGTGGGCGCGGTCCTCGGCGGACTCGCCCTTGGGGGCGAAGCAGAAGATGGTGACTTCGGTCTTGTCCACGCCCAGCGGGCGCACGACGCGGATCTGGGTGCTGAACTGGTCCATCAGGAACACGTTCGGATAGAGGCACAGGTTCCGGGTCTGGTTGACGATGAAGCCGGCCTTCTCCTCGCCCAGGCGGGCGGCGATTTCCTCGCGGCGGTTCCAGACCGGGCGGACCTCGGGGTTCCTGGTGTTGGTCCACAGCAGGATATGGCCGTTCTCGAAGCCATAGACGCCGGCGACCGACTTCGACCAGCTGTTGGCATCGACCGCCTTGGTGCCGGTCTCGCTGCGCCGGTCCATGGTGGTGGCATAGTTCCAATGCACCGAGCTGACATGGTAGCCGTCGCAGCCGTTCTCCATCTGCAGCTTCCAGTTGCCGTCGTAGATGTAGGAGGAATTGCCGCGCAGCACCTCCAGCCCCTCGGGGGCCTGGTCGACGATCTGGTCGATGATGACCTTGGTCTCGCCCAGGAAATCCTCGAGCGAGGCCACGTCGGGATTGAGGCTGCCGAACAGGAAGCCGCGATAGCTTTCGAAGCGCGCCACGCGGGTCAGGTCGTGCGAGCCGTCCTTGCCGAACTGCTCGGGATATTGCGTGGTCTTGGCGTCCTTGACCTTCAGAAGCTTGCCGGTGTTCGAAAAGGTCCAGCCGTGGAACGGACAGGTGAAGCTGCCCTTGTTGCCCTGCTTGCGGCGGCACAGCATCGCGCCCTTGTGGGCGCAGGCGTTGATGACCGCGTTCAGCGCGCCGGTCTTGTCGCGGGTGATGACGACCGGCTGGCGACCGATCCAGGTGGTGTAATAGTCGTTGATTTCGGAGATCTGGCTTTCATGCGCCAGATAGACCCAGTTGCCTTCGAAGATGTGCTTCATTTCCAGCGCGAACAGATCTTCGTTGGTGAAGATGTCGCGGCGGCAGCGGTAGAGGCCGGCCTCCTTGTCGTCCTGCACGGCGACGGCCAGCAGTTGTTCCAGATCGCGTGCCTTTTCGATGATCGCGGACATGAGTTCTCTCCCCAGGGGAGGCACGTTTCGCGCGCCAGCCCCTGCCGATGTCGGTGATGAAAGGTGGGTTCGAGCCGGGCGACCGCCCCCCTTCCGAGGGGCCGCCCGAAGACGCGGGTCAGGCGACGGCGCGGCGGCGCTGTTCGTTGACCTGGTTGTCCACGCCGTCGATCAGCGCGGTCAGGTGGATGTCGAACTGGATCTCGGCGAAGGGGCCGTTGAGGTTGTTGGCGTGGATGCTGGCCTCGTCCGTGCGCTCGACGACCTTCGGCACCAGCCCCTCGCGGGTCGCATAGGCGAAGTCGTCGTCGATCAGCGGATCGCCCTCGATGTTGATCTGCGTGGTCAGCTTGCGGTGGCTGTCGGCGCTGATGAAGAAATGGATATGCGCCGGGCGCTGGCCGTGGCGGCCCAGGGCGGACAGCAGCTTTTCCGTCGGGCTGCCGGGCGGCACGCCATAGCCGCTGGGCAGGATGCTCTGGAACTTGTAGCGACCGTCCTGGTCGGCGATGATGGTGCGGCGCATGTTGAACGGCGCCTGCTTTCCGGTCGGGTCGAAATGCGAATAGAAGCCGCGGGTGTCGCAATGCCACACCTCGACCTTGGCGCCGGGCAGCGGCTTGCCGTCCGCGCCATGCACGGTGCCATGCATGATCAGCGTGTGCCCGTCGGCATCCGTGCCGTCGTCGAGCCGCGCAAAGCCCACCGATTCCGGGGTGCCGGCGACGTAAAGCGGGCCCTCGATGGTGCGCGGCGTCGGATTGTCGATCCCCAGCGCGGCGTCGATGGCGTCGAGCCGTTCGTCCAGGAAATGGTCGACGCCGAGTCCGGGCGAGATCAGCCCCGCCTGCCCGGCCGCACCCAGATCGTTCAGCCAGGCCACGCCCGTCCAGTATTCGTCGGGGGTGATGTCCAGATCGTCGATGGCCTTGAACAGGTCGGACATCAGCCGGTGGATGATCTGCTTCATGCGCGGGTTGCCGCTGTCGCTGTTCTGCCCGCTGAGTTCGCGCAGGAACGCCTGCACGTCGGGCCGGTCGAAAATCTTGACAGTCATGGTCTCTCCTCCTGGATTCTCGTGGAAACTGGGACGGGTCGGCTCCTCCGCCGGCCCTTTGGGAATGATGGCTCTAGCGGTCGTCCTCGCGGATCGAGGACGGGTGGCGCAGCAGCGGCGTCACCTCGATCCTCATGAAGGGAAACAGCGGCAGGCCCGACAGGATCTCGTGCAGCTCGGCATTGTCCCGGACGTCGAGGATGCTGAAATTCGCGTATTCGCCCGCGATGCGCCAGATGTGCCGCCACTTGCCGCTGGCCTGCAGCGCCTGCGAATAGGCCTTTTCCCGCGCGATGATCTCGGCCGCCTCGTCGGCGGGCAGGTCGCGGGGGATGTTCACATCCATCCGAACATGGAACAGCATCGTCATCCTCCTTGGCCGGCGGGGCGGGTCTTGCGGCGCAGGCCGTCGCGGGCAAAGAACGCCACGCGGTCGTCATCCAGCTGGATGCCGAGCCCCGGCCCGGACGGAACCGTCAGCGCGAAGTCGCTGTAATCCAGCGGCTCGCACAGGATCTCCTCGGTCAGAAGCAGCGGCCCGAACAGTTCCGTGCCCCATTGCAGGTTCGCGAAGGTCGAGAAGGCCTGGGCCGAGGCGATGCTGCCCACCGCGCCTTCCAGCATGGTGCCGCCGTAAAGGCCGATCCCGGCCGCATCGGCGATGGCCGCCACCCGCAGCGCGTTGAAGCAGCCGCCGCATTGCTCGATCTTGACGGCAAAGACATCGGCGCCATGCACCCTGGCGAGCTCGAAGGCCGATTCCGGGCCGGAAAGCGATTCATCGGCCATCAGCGCCGTGGGAAAGCGGCGCACCAGCCGCCCCAGTCCCGCGGCCGCGGCCACAGGCTGCTCGACCAGCTCGCAGCCGGCATCGGCCAGGGCCGCCATGCCATGGGCCGCCTCGGTCTCGCTCCAGGCCATGTTCACGTCGACCCGCACCGCGGCGCGGTCGCCAAGCGCGCGCTTGATCGCCGCGACATGGGCGATGTCGTCGCGGATGTCGCGGGCGCCGATCTTCAGCTTGAAGATGCGGTGGCGGCGCAGGTCCAGCATACGCTCGGCCTCGGCGATGTCGGTCGCGGTATCGCCCGAGGCCAGCGTCCAGGCCACCGCCAGCCGGTCGCGGCGCCGGCCGCCCAAAAGCTCGCTGACCGGCAGGCCCAGCCGCTTGCCATGCGCATCCAGAAGCGCGGTTTCGACGGCGCTCTTGGCAAAGCGGTTTTCCTTGACCGCCTTGCCGATGCGCGCCATCAGCGCCTGGATGCGGGTCGCGTCCTGGCCCAGCATCACCGCCGCGAAATAGGTGTCGATCGCCAGCTTCATGCTTTCGGGGCTTTCGCCGCCATAGGCCAGCCCGCCGATCGTCGTGCCTTCGCCGATGCCGACCACGCCGTCGCTGCAATGCAGCTTGACCAGCATCAGGGTCTGGCCGTTCATCGTGGCGACCGACAGCTTGTGCGGCCGGATGGTGGGCAGGTCGACCAGGATGGTCTCGACCCGGTCGATGACCGGGCTGACGGCGTTGGTCGGGGCAAGGGGTGCGAATGTCTGGTTCATGCCGCCAAGATTGCGGCCGGCCATGCCTTTCGTCCAACACCGTTTGGGTTTGATACTATACTTTGAAGGTATTATACTGCGAATTATCCCGCATTTCAGCGGGTTGATCCGCCGCCAAATACCCAGGACGCGCGTAAGATTCGTCTGGCAGACAGGAGGGGCTTTCCATGGATTTGCGGCAGTTACGCTATTTCGCCGCCGTCGCGCGAGAGCGCAACTTTACCCGCGCAGCCGAAAGCCTGCACATCGCCCAGCCGCCGTTGAGCCGGCAGATCCAGCTGCTCGAGGAAGAGCTGGGCGTCGTCCTGATCATCCGCAAGAGCCGGCCGATCAAGCTGACCGATGCCGGGCGCCTGTTCTATGAACAGGCCTTGCAGGTGCTGGGGCGGGTCGACCAGATGAAGGATGCGACGCGGCGGGTGGGCATGAACCGCAACCGGGTGCTGTCCATCGGCTTCGTGGCCTCGACGCTTTATGGCGGCCTTCCGTCGCTGATCAGGAAGCTGCGCCAGAACGCCCCCGAGCTGGATATCCAGCTGCTCGAAATGCTGTCGATCCAGCAGATACCGGCGCTGAAGGAAGGCCGCATCGACATCGGCTTCGGCCGCCTGAAGCACAGCGACCCGAATGTCGTCAGCACGCTCATGCGCGAGGAACGCCTTGTCGTCGCGCTGCCCGAGGGCACGCCCCTGGCCCAGGACGACGCGCCGCTGCCGCTTGCCGCCGTCGCCGGCCAGAAGCTGATCGTCTATCCCAAGGAGCCGCGCCCCAGCTATGCCGACCAGGTCCTGAGCCTGCTTCAGGACGAGGACATTCGTCCCTCCGAGGTGCTGGAGGTCCGGGAGATCCAGACCGCCCTTGGCCTGGTCGCCGCGGATTCGGGCGTCTGCATCATACCGTCGTCTGCCCGGCAAATGCGGTCCGACGTGCAGTATCGCCTTATCGACAGCCCGCGGGCGGTGTCCCCGGTGATCCTTTACCATCGCGCGGGCGATACATCGCGCCATCTCGACCTGGTCAAGCGGCTGATTGGCGACATGTATGCCGAAAAACCGGCCTGGCTTGAAGCCAACAACCTTCGCCCGCCGCCTTCGTAAGGCCGCAGGCCCAACCGCGCGTAAGGCCATGCGCCGGGTTCGCCCTGGGGTGCCTGCCCTCACGCGGGGACGCAAGCAGGGTTGGGACATGATCGACCGGGGGGGGGCGGTTTCTGCCGCCCCCCCACCTTGCGCGTTGATCGACGGCGCTAGCCCTTGATGAGCCTGCGGCGCAGCCAGCCCGAGAAGCTGTCCATCGCCATCACCATCAGCACGATCAGCACCATGTAATAGGCCACGTCCTCCCAGTCCTTCTGGGTCTGGATCGCCTGCGTCAGCAACAGGCCGATGCCGCCGCCGACGATGGCGCCGATCACCGTGGCGCCGCGCGTGTTCGATTCCAGGAAATACAGCACCTGCGACAGCAGCACCGGCGTCACCTGCGGGATCACCCCGAACCGCGCCCGCTGCACGGCGCCCGCGCCGGTCGAGCGGATGCCCTCGACCTGCTTTTCGTCGATGTTTTCCAGCGCCTCCGAGAACATCTTGCCAAAGCTGCCGGTATCGGTCAGCAGGATGGCCAGCGCCCCGGTCATCGGGCCGGGGCCGAAGGCGCGGGCCAGCACGATGGTCCAGATCAGCCCGTCCACGCCGCGGATGAAGTCGAATACCCGCCGCAGGCCAAAGCGCAGCGCGCCAAAGGGCATCATGTTGCGCGCCGCCATGAAGCCCAGCGGCAGCGCGACCAGCGCCGCGCCGAAGGTGCCCAGGAAGGCCATCAGCACCGTCTCGAACATGGCCCAGATCACGTCGCCGTGCCGCCACATGGCGTTGGTCCAGAAGTCCCGCGCCATGGCGGCGACATTGGGCAGGCCGGGATCGACGCGCGGCCCCCAAAGCGCGCTGGCGGCGATCTCGGGCCAGCTCATGTAGTGGAACGGGCTGTCGAGGGTAAAGAAGAACAGCGCCCAGCCCGGCTGATAGCGAAAGGTCTCGACCTTGGAGCGGGTATAGGCGAAGCGCCCGGCCGGGGTGGTGACGCTGACCCGGCTGTCCGAGGCGTTGATCCAGTCGGGCAGCGGCTGGGGCGCGGTCAGGTGCAGCCCGCCGTCCTGGGGGCGGATGTCGATCAGCCCATAGCCCGGCACCTCGTAGCGCGCGCCCTGCGCGTCATAGGTGACGACATGGCCCTGGCCCAGGTCGATGCGGGTGGCGTCGCCCTGGGTGGCGATCCAGCCCGGCAGGCGGTCCGGCGGATAGGTGCCCTTGGCCTCGCCGTCGATGGCGACGCGCAAGGCGCCCGAACGGTTGTCCCGCGTCACATGGGTCTTGTGCTGCCAGAAATCCGACAGCAGCACCGCGGCATTGTCCATCCGCGCCCGCCCGGCCAGCCCGGCGATGTCGAAGGCCATGGCGGCATAGGCCAAATAGGCCAGGATCGCCAGCGGCACCGCAAAGGCCGCCAGCCGGCGGCGGGCGAAACGGGTCAGCACGGTATCGGCCAGGGCGGGGGAAAGCGTGGCAGCGGTCATGGTTCAGCCCCTTACCAGCCGGCTGCGCGCATGGTCCGACAGCCGGTCGATGGCGACGATGGCGGCGAAGAGCAGTGCAAAGATCGCCACCACCTCGTCATAGCGGCCCATGCCCCATTGCATCGCCAGCTTCAGGTCGTAGCCGATGCCGCCCGCGCCGACGAAGCCCAGGATGGCGCTGGCGCGCAGGTTGATCTCGAACCGCATCAGCGCATAGGACAGCCAGTTCGGCGCCACCTGCGGCAGGACGCCCAGCCCGACCTGCTGGCTCCAGCCGGCGCCGACCGAGGCAAGCCCCTCGACCGGCTTCAGGTCGGCGTTCTCGGCCACTTCGGAAAACAGCTTGCCGAGCGCGCCGGCGGTATGCAGCGAGATGGCGATGACCGCCGGCACCGGCCCGCCGCCGAGGATATAGATCAGCACCAGCGCGACCACGATCTCGGGCACGGCGCGCAGCGCGTCCATCAGTCGGCGGAACAGACCCGTCAGCCGCGGCCAGCGCGCCAGCCCGCGCGTGGACAGAAGCGCCAGCCCCATCGCCATCAGCCCGCCCATGAGCGTCGAGACCGCGGCGATGTTCAGCGTCTCGACCAGCGAGGGCAGATGCTCGGCCAGCAGGCCGGGCAGGTTCGCGCGCTTCTGCCATGCCTCGGCCAGCACCTCCGAGGGGAAGGCCAGCAGCATCGGCAGCCCGTCGACGAAGCCGCCGGCATTGCGGCTTTCGGCCAGCCGGAACCCGGCCGCCATCATGGCGACGAAGATCACCAGCAAGAGCCCGCCGTAAAGGCGGCGGCGGCGCGTCAGTTCCAGATAGGCGTCGCGGATGTCGTCCGGGGCAAGGGCGGCCATGAAGATCCTGCGGATGAAATGCGGATGCCGCGCCCCCCTAGGGACGCGGCCGGGGGGCGCTTTACTGCGCCGTTTCCTGCAACTTGCGCGCGGCGACCACGCCCAGATAGGCGTCATGCGTCACCGGCACGAAATCCATGGCCTCGCCATGGGCGACGCCATAGGCGCAGTCCTTGTCGGTCTCGTGCAGGTCGGCGGTCAGTTGCGTGACCTTGTCCTTGACCTCTTGCGGCAGGGCCTTGCGCAGCACCATCGGCCCTTCCGGGATCAGCTTGGACTTCCAGATCTCGACCAGGTCGTTCATCTCGACCAGCCCGGCATCGGCGGCCTTGCGGAAGGCGCCCGAGTTATAGCCGTCCTCCCAGTCGCCCAGACCGTCGGCCCAGCTGACGCCGGCGTCGAAATCGCCGTTGGCGACGCCGATGATCGCCTGCTCGTGCCCGCCCGCGAAACGGACCTGGCCGAAGAAATCCTCCAGCTTGCCATGGGTCTCGGCCAGCTCGGCCCCCGGCACCAGGTAGCCCGAGGTCGAGTTCGGCTCGGCAAAGGCGAAGGACTTGCCCCTGGCGTCCTCGATCGAGGCGATGCCGCTGTCCTTGCGGGCGAAGCCGATGGCGTAATAGCCGGTCGAGCCGTCCATGTTCTGCTTGGTCAGCACCGGCTCGACCGCCTCGGGATCGGTCAGGTGGATCTTGGCATAGCCCGAGGCGCCTAGCCAGGCCATGTCCAGCGTCCCGCCCAGCAGGCCCTGGATGACACCGTCGTAATCGGCGGGGGTAAAGACCTTGACCGGCACGCCCAGCTGGGCCTCGATGGCGGCGCGGTAGCATTCGTTCGAGGTCATGCGGTCCTGCGCGTTCTCGCCGCCCATGATCCCGAGGTTGAAGCCGGTGATCGGCTGGGCCGAGGCGGCCGAGATCAGGCCGGAGGTCAGGGCGGTGGCGGCGGCAAGCGCCAGGGCAAGCGGTTTCATGGTCTCTCCATGGGTTGCGGTATTGCGGGAAGCGTCAGGCCATCAACCGCGCGGCATAGGCCGCATCGGCGATGGCATCGGCGGGAATGGCGGTCGAGGTCGCGGCCTCGTTGAAGCTGTGGTCGGCGCCATAGATGTCGCGGGCGACGCCGGTCGAAAGCTGCGCCGGCGTGCCGTCGAAGACGATGCGCCCGTCGCGCATGCCGATCACCCGGTCGCAATAGCGCCGCGCGGTGTCCAGCGTGTGCAGGTTGGCGATGACCATGCGCCCGTCCTCGACATTGATGCGCTTGAGCGTGTCCATGACGATCTGCGCGTTCATCGGGTCGAGGCTGGCGATGGGCTCGTCGGCCAGGATGATCCTGGGGTCTTGCATCAGCGCGCGGGCGATGGCCACGCGCTGCTGCTGGCCGCCCGACAGCGCCTCGGCCCGCTTGGGCGCCTGTTCGGCGATGCCCAGCCGGTGCAGGATCTCCAGCGCGCGCAGGATGTCGGCGCGCGGCCACAGGTTGAACAGCGTGGCCAGCGCCGGGCGGCGGTTCAGCAACCCGTGCAGCACGTTCGAGACCACGTCCATGCGCGGCACCAGGTTGAACTGCTGGAAGATCATCGCGCATTGGCTTTGCCAGGCGCGGCGGTCGCGGCCGCGCAGCGCCAGGATGTCGCGCCCGTCCACGCAGATCCGCCCGGCCGAGGCGTCGGTCAGCCGGTTCATCATCCGCAGGAAGGTCGATTTCCCCGCCCCCGAGCGGCCGATGATGCCGACGAAGGCCGGGCCGTCCACGGCAAAGCTGATGTCGTCCACCGCGGCACGCCCGGAAAAGACGCGGGTGACGTTCTGAACTGCAAGCAAGGCGGCCCTCCATGAGCGGTTGGGGCGCTGATAGCCGGGATCGGTGACGGAATTGGAGCAGTCCGGTGAAGCTTTCTTGACGCCCGCGCCGCCCTTTCCCGAGCGTTTTTCACAGGACGCAAAATCCAAATCCGAGCGTTCAGATCAGGATCAGAACGCCAAGTAATTCTGTCAACTATATGTTTTTACAAGATTATTTCTTGACCTTCGGCGAATCGGCCTCTATATCCTTGCCAAGGTCGCCAGCCAGCCGAAAGCCAGCCAGCAACCAAGACATGCCCGCCAGACAGGAGCAACAGCCATGACCAAAACCGCCTGCAACGCCTGCGCGTTCTACGAGGATCACGTCGCCAGCACGCTGTCCGATTCCGGCCTGTGCCGCGCCAACCCGCCCGTCAACCAAAGGGACGCGGACACCAGGGGTTATTGGCCGGTCGTCAAGTCGAACGACTGGTGCGGCCAGTTCGCCACCACCTTCGCGGCCGAATAACCTTTCGCCGCACCGACGCAGGAAAGGCAGCCTCCGGGCTGCCTTTGGCGTTTATCCGGCCCGCATCAGAGGGTTGCGGCAAAACCCTCGAGGAACTTGCGCAGCTGCGCGCGCGTCTTGTCGTCGGTCAGGTTGCCCTGGTCGTCGAACAGCGATTCCGCGCGTGACACCATCAGCCGCCCCTCGGTCCACAGCGCGGCCTTGAGAGTGCGCAGCACCGGCAGCCAATGGCTTTGCGCCAGGATGGTGCCGAAACCGCCGGGCGAGGCGCCGATCACCGCCACCGGCTTGCCCACGAACATCGCCAGCCCCTCGCCGCGCGACATCCAGTCGATGGCGTTCTTGAACACGCCCGGCACGCCGTTGTTGTATTCCGGCGTCACCATCAGCAACCCGTCCGCCGCCGCAAGCTGCGCTTGCAGGGTGCGCACAGGCTGGGGCAGGCCCGACTCGGCCTCCAGATCGCCGTCGTAGAGCGGCACCTCGCGGATCGAGCCGATCTGGATGCGCACCCTCTCGGGCGCCAGATCGGCCGCGGCGCGCAGCAGCCCGGCGTTGAACGAGGCGCGCCGCAGGCTGCCACTGAGGCCCAGGATCGTCTTGGTCATCGCTGTTTCCTTTCCTGCCTGCCGAGGGTTGCGCGGAACGGCGCCGGCTGTCGCCCAACGCCGCGGGCGCGGAAATCGACGCGATGCCTCGCAAGATTTTTCACACCATGCCGGGGCGGGGCGGGTATTGCAGGCCGCGTTCGGTGACGATGGCGGCCAGCCGGATGTCGTGGGGTTGCGGATAGATCGTCGCCAGCCGGGCCGCCTGCAAGCCGACCCCGATCGCCAGCGGCTGCCGCGCGGCCAGCGTGCGGTCGAAATAGCCGCCGCCATAGCCCAGCCGATAGCCGGCGCCGTCCCAGCCGACCAGCGGGGCCAGCACCACCTCGGGCGCCACCGTCTCGGCGCTGGCCGGCACCGGGATGTTCCAATGCCCCCGCCGCATCGCCGCGCCGGGATGCCAGGGGCGAAAGACCAGCGGGCTCGCCGGGCGCACGACCTCCGGCAGGGCCGGGATGGCGCCCCGTTCGTGCAGGCGGGCCAGCCAGGGGCGCAGGTCGGGTTCCGACCGGATCGGCCAATAGCCGGCGATCACCCGGCCGCGGGGATCGGGCAGATGCGCGGCCAGCACCTCGTCCAGGGCCCTGGCGATGGCCGCGGCGGCGGCCTGGCGCGCGGCGATGCTCAGGCCCGCGCGGTGGGCCAGCAATTCCTCGCGCCGCGCCTTGCGCCAGCGCGCCACGTCGCGCGCCTGCTTTGCATCGACCGCCAGCGGGTCGAAGTAATCCGGCGCGATCCGCGCGGCCTGGCAGGGGGGCGAGCCGCCCTGCTCGTCCCCAGCGGCCCCGCCCGGTCCCGCGGTGGAAGGCTGCATCCTGGTCATGCGCGGCAGGGTAGCACGGGACCGAGCGCCGCCAAAGCCCGTGTGCAAGAATCGGCGTGACAGCGCGCCGCGCAGCGGTTATGGATGGCCCATGTCGCATCGAATGCCCTGCACCATTTCGTTTTATTGGTTCCGCTGTCCCCAGCGGAGCCGGGTGTAGCGCGAACGCGATACTGACCCCCAAGCCGCTGGCCCAAGACCGGCGGCTTTTTCAGTTCCATGCGCTTCCGGTCCGGCCTCTTGCAGAAAGTAGAGAGCCATGCCCATCCAGACCGAGAACCTGCATATCGCCACCCTGCGACCCCTGCCCGCCCCGGCCGCCCTGGCCGAATCGCTGCCGCGGGACGAGGCGGTGTCGCGCACCGTCGCCGACAGCCGCGCCGCCATCCGCGCCATCCTGGCCGGGGGCGACGACCGGCTGCTGGTAGTTGCCGGCCCCTGCTCGATCCATGACGTCCCGGCGGCGCTGGATTACGCCGCGCGCCTGGCCGAGCTGCGCCGCGCGCTGTCCGACCGGCTGGAAATCGTCATGCGGGTCTATTTCGAAAAGCCGCGCACGACCGTCGGCTGGAAGGGGCTGATCAACGACCCGCATCTGGACGGCTCGGACCGGATCGAGGACGGGCTGCCCCTGGCCCGCCGCCTGCTGCTGGAGATCAACCGCATGGGCCTGCCGGCGGCGACCGAGTTCCTGGACCCGATCCTGCCGCAGTATTTCGCCGACCTGATCGCCTGGGGCGCCATCGGCGCGCGCACCACGGAAAGCCAGATCCACCGCCAGCTGGCCTCGGGCCTGTCCTGCCCGGTCGGGTTCAAGAACGGCACCGATGGCGGGGTGCAGGTGGCGCTGGACGCGATCCGCTCGGCCGCGCGGCCGCACAGCTTCCCGGCGATCACCGCCCAGGGGGCGGCGGTCATCGCCACCACCACGGGCAACGATGCCTGCCATGTCGTGCTGCGCGGCGGCCATGACGGGCCGAATTACGACGCCGGGCATGTCGCGGCGGTGGCGGCGGCTGCGGCCAAGGTCGGCGTCGAGCCCGGCATCGTCATCGACGCGAGCCACGCCAACAGCGGCAAGGATCCGGCGCGCCAGCCGGCGGTGATCGCCGATGTCGCGGCGCAGATCCGCGCGGGCGACGCGCGCATCCGCGGCGTCATGCTGGAAAGCAACCTGGTGGCGGGGCGGCAGGATCTGCAGCCCGGCCAGGTGCCGGTCTATGGCCAGAGCATCACCGACGGCTGCCTGGGCTGGGAAGAAAGCCGCGCGCTGCTGCTGGACCTGGCCGGGGCCGCTGCCACGCGCCTGCGCCGCGCCGCCTGACGCGGGCGTCGCCGGACGCCCGACGCCCGACGCCCGACGAGGACATCGCGTGGCGGCGGCGAAATCGCAAGGTTTTGCGTCGCACCGATCCGGGCATGGCAGGGGCCGCATGGTTTCAAGCGGCCCCTGCCCTGTCCAGCTCCCGGCCCCCGCCGCTTCAGCCGCGGATGCCGGTCGCAAACATCGGCCCGCCGCGCCAGCGCGGAAAGCCGTAGCCGTGGATCTCGACCAGGTCGATGTCGGCGGGGGTTTGCGCGATGCCCTCGTCCAGGATCGCCTGCCCCTCGGCCGCCATCTCGGCGACCAGATGCGCGGCGATCGCATCGCGGTCCATCGCCCCGCCGGGGGTGATCGCGCCCGCCAGCAGCGCGGCCACCAGGGCCGAAGGCTGCGGGCGCCGCTCGCCCGGCGCATAGTCATACCAGCCGCCGCCGGTCTTTTGCCCCTTGCGGCCGGCGCGGACCAGGATGTCGCCCAGCGTCTCGGGCACCGCCTGCCCCGCCGTACGCGCGCCTTCGCGTTGCAGGAAGGCGATGTCGAGCCCGCCCAGATCCTGCGCCTCGAACGGGCCCATGGCAAAGCCATGGCCGCGCATGGCGGCGTCGATCTCGGCAATCGCCACGCCCTGGCGGACCAGCGCCTCGGCCGCCGCGCGATAGCGCTTCAGGATGCGGTTGCCGATGAAGCCCTCGCAGATGCCGGCGCGGACCGGGATCTTCTTCAGCAGCCGTGCCAGGGCAAAGCCGGTCGCCAGCGTGCGCTCCGAGGTTTCGGGCACGGGCACGATCTCCAGGAGCTTCATCACATTGGCCGGACTGAAGAAATGCAGGCCGATGAAACGCTCGGGGCCGGGCAGCCCCCCGGCGATGGCGCGCGGGTCGAGATAGGAGGTATTGGTCGCCAGCATCGCATCCGGCCGGCAGACCTGGGCGAGCCGGTCGAAGACGGCGCGCTTGACCCCGATCTCTTCGAACACCGCCTCGATGACCAGGTCGGCATCGGCCAGCAGGGCGTAGTCGGTGGTTCCGGTGACGCCGGCCAGCCGGTCGGCGGCCTGCCCCGGGGTCAGCTTGCCGCGCCGGACGGCACCGTCGAAGATGCCGCGCAGGTTGGCCATGCCGCGCGCCACCGCCTCGTCGTCGCGTTCGACCAGCACCACCGGCAGGCCGGCGTCGCGCAGGGCGGCGGCGATGCCCGCGCCCATGGTGCCGCCGCCGACCACCGCCGCGCGGCGCAGGGGCAAGGGCTCGACATCGCGCAGGGCGGCCGGGCGCGGCGCGGCGCGCTCGGCGAAGAAGACGTGGCGCAGCGCCGCCGCCTGTTCCGAGCTGCGCAGTTCCAGGAAGGTCTCGCGCTCGAAGGCCATGGCCTCGGCAAAGCTTGCCTCGGCCGCCTTGCGCAGGCAGGCCAGCGCCCGCAGCGGCGCGGCAGCGCCCTTGGCGGCCTTGGCGACGGCCTTTTCCTGCTCGGCCCAGAAGGCCGGGTCGGGCGCGGCGACGGGGCGGGCCGAGGTCGGCTGGGGCAAGGGCCGGGTCAGCGCGTGGCGGGCAAAGGCCACGGCCCCTTCCAGCAGATCGCCCTGGATCACCGCATCGACCAGCCCGGCCTCGGCGGCTTGCGCCGCCCGCAGGGGCCGGCCCGAAGTCACCAGTTCGACCGCGGCCGGAACGCCCACCAGGCGCGGCGTGCGCACCGTGCCCGAAGCGCCGGGAACGATGCCCAGGCTCACCTCGGGCAGGCCCAGAGAGGCACCCTGCGCGGCCACCCGGAAGCGGCAGCCCATCGCCACCTCGAGCCCGCCGCCAAGCGCCGAGCCGTGGATCGCCGCGACCCAGGGCTTCGCGGCCGCCTCGATCCGGTCCACCAGGTCGGGCAGGTGCGGCGGAACCGGCGGCTTGCCGAATTCGGTCACGTCCGCGCCGGCGATGAAGGTGCGGCCGGCGCAGACCAGCACCACCGCCGCGACCGAGCCGTCGGCGTCCAGCGTCTCCACCGCGTCCCACAGCCCCTGCCGCAGCGCCGCGGACAGCGCGTTGACGGGCGGGTTGTCCACGGTGACGGTGGCGATTTCCCCTTGGCGGGCGATGGTTACGGTCATTTCCTCATATCCCCAGATAGGCTTCGCGGATGCGCGGATCGGCGATCAGCTCCTCGGCCGGACCCTGCATGGTGATCTGGCCGGTTTCCATGACATAGCCGCGGTCGGCGATCTTCAGCGCGCCGAAGGCGTTCTGCTCGACCAGCAGCACGGTCACGCCGAGCGCCTTGAGCCCGCTGACCACGTCGAAGATCTGCTGGACGATGATCGGCGCCAGGCCCATCGAGGGCTCGTCCAGAAGCAGGCAGGACGGACGGCCCATCAGCGCCCGCGCCATGGCCAGCATCTGCTGCTGGCCGCCCGACAGGCCCCCGGCGGCAAGGTTGCGCTTCTGCTTCAGGATCGGGAACATCTGGAAGGCGTCTTCCATGTCCTTTTCCACCCGCTCGTCGCTGTAGAGGAAGGCGCCGAGACGCAGGTTCTCCTCGACCGTCAGGTTGGTGAAGATCTGCCGCCCCTCGGGCGATTGCGCCAGCCCGCGGGCCAGCCGCCGATAGGCCGGCACCGGGGCCAGCGGCTCGCCGCGGAAGGTGATGGTGCCGGCCGAGACCGGCTGTACCCCCGACAGGCAGCGCAGCAGCGTGGTCTTGCCCGCGCCATTGGCGCCGACCACGGTGACGATCTCGCCGGAATCGACATGCAGGTCGATGCCGTGCAAGACCTCGATGCGCCCGTAGCGCGAGCGCAAGCCCTCAACCGTCAGCATCGGCACCCTCCTCGGTTCCCAGATAGGCGGCGATCACCGCCGGGTTGCGGCTGACCTCGGCCGGCGCGCCCTCGGCGATCTTTTCGCCATGGTCCAGCACGACGATATGGCTGGAAATGCGCATGACCATCTTCATGTCATGTTCGACCAGCAGGATGGCGGTGCCGGAGGCGGCGACCTCGGCGATCAGGTGGTCGATCTCCTCGGTCTCGACGGCGTTGCAACCCGCCGCCGGCTCGTCGAGCAGCAGCACCTTGGGCCGCATCGCCAGCGCCCGCGCGATCTCCAGCCGCTTGAGCGAGCCATAGGACAGGTTCCCCGCCTCGCGGTCCGCCGCCCGCTCCAGCCCGACGCGGGCCAGCAGTTCGCGCGCGCCCGCCTCGGCCGCGCGGGCCCGGCGGCGCGAGGATGGCAGGTGCAGAAGATCCGCCAGCACCGGCCCCCTTTCCTGCAGGTGAAAGCCCGAGATGGCGTTTTCCAGCACCGTCATGTTCTGGAAGATCTGCAGGTTCTGGAAGGTGCGCGACATGCCGCGGCTTGCCAGACGGAACGGCGCCATGCCGGTCACGTCCTCGCCCTCCAGCACGACGCGGCCCGATCCGGGCCGGTAGACGCCCGAGATCATGTTGAACAGCGTGGTCTTGCCGGCGCCGTTCGGGCCGATGACCGAGACGATCTCGCCCGGCTCGACCTTGAAGCTGACATCATGCACGGCCTTGATGCCGCCGAAGCTGATGCCCAGACCCTCGACCGAAAGCAGCGTCATTCGCCCCTCCCCCGCAGCTTGCGCAGGACCGAGGGCAAGAGCCCCTCCCGCAGGAAGATCATCACCAGCATCATCACCAGGCCCAGGACGAGCTGTTCGTATTCGGCAAAGACGGTCAGCACCTGCGGCAGCAGCGTCAGGATGCCGGCGCCGAAGATCGCGCCCAGCACCGAGCCGGCGCCACCCAGGACGGCCATCGTCACCATCTCGATCGAATGCATGAAGCCGGCGACGTCGGGGGTGATGAACTTGTTCTGCAGCGCCACCAGCGAGCCCGCGACCGAGGCATAGACGGCCGAGATGACGAAGGCCTGCAGCTTGACCCGCGCGACATCGATGCCCACGGTGCCCGCGGCGATTTCCGAGCCGTGCAGCGCCCGCAGCGCCCGGCCGCTGGGGCTTTGATAGAGGTTCAGCGCGATCCAGGCGCCGATCAGCAGCACGATGCCGCAGAAGAAATACCAGAACTGGCCGTTGGTCAGGTCCAGCCCCCAGTCTTTCAAGAGCCCGCGCAAGCCCAGCTCGGGCACGGCGATGCCGTCCGGCCCGCCGGTCAGCTGGCGTTCGTTGTTCAGCACCATGGCGACCAGGATGCCGAAGCCCAGCGTGGCGACGGCCAGGTAATAGCCCTTGAGCCGCAGGATCGGCCGCCCGACCAGATAGGCCAGCACGCCCGAGATCACCGCGCCCAGCACCACCGCCAGCGACGGATGCAGGCCCAGATGCGTGGGCGCCAAGGCGCAGGCATAGCCGCCGATGCCGGCGAAACCGGCATGGCCCAGGCTGATCTGTCCGGCATAGCCGGTCAGGATCACGATCCCGGTCACGGCCAGCCCGTTGACGAAGATCAGCGCGCCGACGCGGTAGTAGTAGCCCGAGGGAAAGAAGAACGGCGTCACCGCGATCAGCGCGGCCAGCACCAGCAGCGTGGCGGATTTGGCGGTCAGTCTCGGCATCACACCCGCTCCGTCGATTTGCGGCCGAACAGGCCCTGCGGCATGAAGAACAGCACCAGCAGGATCACGACGAAGGCCGCGGCCTCCTTGTAGGTCGAGGACAGGTAGCCCGCGGTCAGCGCCTCGATCAGCCCGATCAGGAAACCGCCGGCCAGCGCACCCTTGGGATTGCCCATGCCGCCCAGCATGGCGCCGGCAAAGCCTTTCAGCGCGAAGCCGATGCCGACGCTATAGGCGGTCAGGGTGATCGGCGTCGCCAAGACCCCGGCCAAGGCGCCGATCCCGGCCGACAGCGCAAAGGACAGCGTCATGACGAAATTGGTGTTGATGCCGACCAGCTGCGCCGCCAGCCGGTTGTTCGAGGTGGCCAGCACCGCCCGGCCCAGGAGCGTGCGGGTGAAGAACAGCCACAGCCCGGCAAAGACCACCAGCGCGCCACCGATCACCCACAGGCTTTGCGGCTGGATCGTCGCGCCGCCGATGCGCAGCGGCGTGTCGCCGGAAAAGGCCGGGAAGCTGTGGATCTGCTTGTCGAACACCAGCTGCGCCGCGCCCTGCAGAAAGACCGAGGCGCCGATGGTGATGATGATGAGCGAGACGACGGGCGCGCCGCGCGCCGGCTCGATCGCCAGCTTGTTGATCGCGACCCCCAGGGCTGCGGTCGCCAGGATGGCGACCAGCGCCGCCAGCGGCAACGGCAACCCGGCCGCATGGGCGAACCATGTGACCATGCCGCCCAGCATGACGAACTCGCCCTGGGCGAAGTTCACCACGTCCGAGGCGTTGTAGATGATGGTGAAACCCAGGGCGACCAGCGCATAGACCGCGCCCACCGTCAGCCCTGAAAACAGGAATTGCAGAAGTTCAGACATGCCGAGGCTCTCTGGCTGGGCTCTCCCGAGCGGGCGGAAGCGGTCCCCAGGGCAGGGACCGCGCGGGGTCATTCGACGATGGACCAGCTGCCGTCCTTGACCTCCAGCATGCGGAAGGCCGACAGGTCCAGCCCCAGATGGTCCTCGGGCGACATGGTGTAGATGCCGGTCGTGCCCGCCAGCCCCGAGGTCTGCTCCAGCGCGTCGCGGATCGCGGCAGGTTCCGCGGAACCGGCGCGCGTCACCGCATCGACCAGCAGGGCGAAGCCGTCATGGGCATAGCCGCCGAAGGTGCCGACCGGCTCGTTGAACTTGCCCTCGAAGGCGGCCTTGTAGGCCGTCACCACCGGCTTTTGCGGATCGTCCTCGGCCAAGAGGTCCGCGACCAGCAGCGCGGTGCCGGGCAGGCGCACGCCCTCGGCCGCTTCCTTGCCGGCAAGCTCGATGAACCCGTCCGAGGCGACGCCATGCGACTGGTAGAGCGGCAGCTCGATGCCCAACTGGCGATAGTTGCGCGTCACGATGGACGGGCCCTGGCCGAAGCCGGGGTTCAGCACCGCCTGCACGCCATCGGTGTTGCGGATCTTGGTCAGCTGCGCCGTCATGTCGGCGTCCTTGGGGTCATAGGTCTCGTCCGCGGCGATCTCGATGCCGTATTCGCCGACCACGTCCTTGCATTGCGCCTGCATCGAGGCGCCGAAGCCGTCGGTGCCCGAGATCATGCCGATCTTCTGGATGCCGCTTTTCTGCATGTCCTCGAAGATCTTCTGGCAGGCCATGCGGTCGGTATGCGGGGTCTTGAAGGTAAAGGGCTTGACCGGCTGGATGATGTCGATGGCGCCGGCCAGCGAGATGAAGGGGATCTCGGCGTCCTCGGCCACGGCCAGGATCGACATCGAGGTGCCGGTGGTGGTGCCGCCGATGATGGCCTGCACCTCGTCATCCTCGATCAGCCGGGTGGCGAAGGTGCGCGCCTTGTTGGCGTCGCCGCCGTCGTCGTAAAGCACCAGCGCGATCTCTTCGCCGTTGATGCCGCCCTTGGCGTTCAGCTCCTCGACCAGCATTTGCAGGGTCTTGGCCTCGGGATCGCCGAGGAAGGCGGCGGGGCCGGTCGCGGAAACCGAGGCGCCGATCCTGATCTCGGCGCTGGCGGCAGAGGCCAGGCCAAGCGCGATCAGCGCGGCCGGAACGGTCGTCGTCAGGGTCTTTTTCATGATGTGTCTCCTCCCAGAGAACCAGTTTACAGGGTCAGGCCGCCGCGGGCCGGCGCCACATGGCGCGCCGGAACCGGCTGGCGACGAAGGCGGTGTCGGTCAGGCAGGCATTGCCGGCCGGGTTGGCGCCGGTGACGTGGAAATCGCTGAAGGCCGCCGATTGGTTGACATAGATATTGCCGGTCAGGTTCACCGACAGGTTGACGCCGGCCGCGGCAAAGGCCTGCGCGGCACGGGCGATGCGGGCCTCGTCCCGGTCATAGAGCGCGGCGGTGATCGCGCCCTTGCACCGCGCCAGCTCGGCGGCCCGCGCAATGGCGGCATCGGCATCCTTGACCGCGACGACGAAGGCGACGGGGCCGAAGCATTCCCGCTCGCAGGCCGGATCGCCGTCCCGCAGCGCCAAGAGCAGCGGGGTGGCGGTCCGCCCCTGCCCCACGGGCGCCGAATCGCGCAGCACCCGGCCCAGGCCGCGCGCCTGCTGCACCCGCTCCAGCGTCGCCTGGTTGGCGATGGCGCCGCAGATGCCCGCCGCGCGGGCCGGGTCGGCCAGCAGCGCGTCGATGGCGCCGGCCAGCGCCAGCCCGACCTCGTCGAAGCTCTTGCGGCCCTGGTCGGTGTCGATGCCGCCCTCGGGCACATAGATGTTCTGCGGCGCGGTGCACATCTGCCCGGAATAAAGCGCCAGCGAAAAGGCCAGGTTGTCGCACATGCCGGCGAAATCGTCGGTCGCGGCGATGGTGGCGGTGTTCACCCCCGCCTCTTCGGTGAACAGCTGCGCCTGGGTCGCGTGGCTGCGCAGCCAGTCGCCGAAAGCGGCCGAGCCGGTATAGTCGATCAGCCGCACCGCCGGATCGGTGGCGAGTTCCTGGGTGATCTCGGCCCCGCGCTCGTCCACGGCCAGCAGCACCGAATCGGCGGGCAGGCCCGCCTCGGCCAGCACCTCGCGCAAGACCCGCACGGTCAGCGCCAGCGGCAGGATGGCGGCGGGATGCGGCTTGACGATCACCGGGTTGCCGGTGGCGAGGCTGGCGAAGATCCCGGAATAGCTGTTCCAGGTCGGGAAGGTGTTGCAGCCGATGGCCAGCGACAGGCCCGCGGGCACGATCGACCAGTGCTTTTCCAGCAGGATCGGCGCCGCCTTGCCCTGCGGCTTTTCCCAGCGCGCCTGCGGGGCAAAGCGCGTCATCTCGTCCCAGGCCATCGCCACGGCCTCGAGCCCGCGGTCCTGGGCATGCGGCCCGCCCGCCTGGAAGGCCATGGCAAAGGCCTGGCCGGTGGTGTGCATGGTGGCCTGGCCGATAAGGAAGCTCATGCGGTTGAGCCGCACCAGCGCCTCGAGGCAGGCGCCCACCCGCACCTCGGGGCTGGCCGCCGCGAGCGCTGGCTGCGCCGCCTGCGCCGCGGCGATCAGCGTCGCGGCATCCGCGCCCGGATAGGTGATCCCCAGCGCGCCGCCAAAGGGCGAGACCTCGGCACCCAGCCGGCGCTGATTCGGATGCCCAGGCAGTTCGAAGGCGGCATGGCGCAGCGCCGCGAAGCCGGTTTCGCCGTCCTGGCGCGCCGATTCCCCATAGATCTTGCCGCTTGGAATCTCGGGGAACGGGCTCCAGAATGCGCGCTGGCGGACAGCGTCCAGCGCGGCGTCCAGCATCGGCCGATGGCGGTCGAAAAATTCTGTCACGGCGTTCCCCCTCATTTGCCAGATTATCATTGACCGGCCGGTCGGTTTATGCAACAAAAATTTTCAGGGAGCCCCAGAAGCCGGGGCATGGGAGTTTTACCGATGACGGAAACCGTCCTGACGGCCTTGGCCGATGGCGTGCTGACGCTGACGCTCAATCGCCCCGACAAGCTGAATTCCTTCAACAAGGACATGCACCTGGCGCTGCATGCCGGCCTGCAAAGGGCGCATGACGATGCCGCGGTGCGCGCGGTGCTGCTGACCGGCGCCGGCCGCGGCTTCTGCGCCGGCCAGGACTTGGGCGACCGCGACCCGCGCAACGGCGGCGAGGCGCCCGACCTGGGCCATACGCTGGAAGTCTATTACAACCCCTCGGTGCGGCTGATCCGTTCGCTGGCCAAGCCGGTGGTCTGCGCGGTGAACGGCGTGGCCGCCGGCGCCGGTGCGAACATCGCCATCGCCTGCGACATCGTGCTGGCGGCGAGATCGGCGAAATTCGTCCAGGCCTTCGCCAAGATCGGGCTGGTGCCGGACGCCGGCGGCTCCTGGTCGCTGACCCGCGTCCTGGGCGAGCCGCGCGCCAAGGCGCTGACCCTGACGGCCGAGCCGCTGGGCGCGGAAAAGGCGGCCGAATGGGGCCTGATCTGGAAGGCCGTCGAGGACGCGGCGCTGATGGACGAGGCCACGGCGCTGGCGAAATCGCTGGCGGCCGGCCCGACGCTGGGGCTGGGCCTGACCAAGCAGATGATCCAGGCCTCGGCCGGCAACAGCCTGGAAGAGCAGCTCGACCTGGAGCGCGACTGCCAGCGGCGGGCCGGCCACAGCGCCGATTATGCCGAAGGCGTCGCCGCCTTCCTGGAAAAGCGCAAGCCGGAGTTCAGGGGACAATGAACGACATGACCGGGAAACCCGCCGCGCAGATGACCCCGCAGGAGCTGGCCGAAGCCTCGGCCAGGGCGATGTGGAACGACGATTCCGCCAGCCAGCGGCTGGGCATGAGCCTGGACCATATCGCGCCGGGCGAGGCCACGCTGTCCATGACCATCACCGAGGCCATGTCGAACGGCCACGGCAATTGCCACGGCGGCTATATCTTTACCTTGGCCGACAGCGCCTTCGCCTTTGCCTGCAACAGCTACAACCAGCTGGTCGTCGCGCAGCATTGCTCGATCACCTACCTGCTGCCGGGCCGCATCGGCGACCGCCTTACGGCAACGGCGCGCGAGGTGTCGCGCCGCGGCCGTTCGGGCATCTACGACATCCGCATCACCAACCAGGACGGTGCGCATGTGGCCGAGTTCCGCGGCCATTCCCGCACCGTCAAAGGCACCCATCTGCCGGTCGAAGCCTGACCGCAACCCATCGCAAGGGGAGGAATCCATGCACCCATTGGCGCCCGAAAGGAAAGAGCTGGACCCGATCGAGATCGCCTCGCGCGACGAGATCGAGGCCCTGCAATTCCACCGCATGAAGCGGTCGCTGAAGCACGCCTTCGAAAATTCGCCCTTCTATCGCAACCGCTTCATCGAACATGACGCCCACCCCGAGGATCTGAAGTCCCTCAGGGACATCGCGAAATTCCCCTTCACCACCAAGCAGGACCTGCGCGACACCTATCCCTTCGGCATGTTCGCCGTGCCGCAGTCCAGGCTGGTGCGCATCCACGGCTCGTCCGGCACCACCGGCAAGCCGACCGTCGTGGGCTATACCCAGGCCGACATCGACCATTGGGCGAACCTGATCGCGCGCTCGATCCGCGCCGCGGGCGGGCGTCCGGGCGACATCCTGCACAACGCCTATGGCTACGGGCTGTTCACCGGCGGTCTCGGCGCGCATTACGGCGCCGAGCGGCTGGGCTGCACCGTGGTCCCGATCTCGGGCGGCATGACCGAGCGGCAGGTGACGCTGATCGACGACTTCAAGCCGCGCATCATCATGGTGACGCCCAGCTACATGCTGTCGATCCTGGACGAGTTCCGCCGCCAGGGCCTGGACCCGCGCGAGTCCTCGTTGCAGATCGGCATCTTCGGCGCCGAGCCCTGGACCAACGCCATGCGGCAGGAGATCGAGGAAGCCTTCGACATGCACGCCGTCGACATCTACGGCCTCAGCGAGGTCATGGGCCCCGGCGTCGCCATGGAATGCGTCGAGACCAAGGACGGGCTGCACATCTGGGAGGACCATTTCTATCCCGAGATCATCGACCCGACGACGGGCGAGGTGCTGCCCGACGGCGAGATCGGCGAGCTGGTCTTTACCACGCTGACCAAGGAAGGGCTGCCGATGGTGCGCTACCGCACCCGCGACCTGACCCGCCTGCTGCCCGGCACTGCCCGCTCGATGCGCCGGATCGAGAAGATCACCGGCCGCAGCGACGACATGATCATCCTGCGCGGCGTCAACGTCTTCCCGACCCAGATCGAAGAGCAGATCCTGAAATGCCAGGGCCTGGCGCCGCATTTCCAGATCGAGCTGACCCGCTCGGGCCGGATGGACAGCATGGTCGTGCATGTCGAATGCACCGCCGAGATGGCCGAGGATTCCGCCCGCGCCCATTCCGCCAAGGAACTGGCGCATCACATAAAAAGCGTGGTCGGCGTCTCGACCCGGATCGAGGTCAAGGACCCCAACGCCATTGCCCGTTCCGAAGGCAAGGCCAAGCGGGTGCTTGACAATCGGCCCAAGACATGATGCCGCAACGCGGCAACCAATATGACGCGCGGTCGCAAACCCGCTAAGTCGTTGGGGGGCCATGCGCCCCCTTGTTTTTCTCGCCTCCCGACCGCGGGCGAACAAATGATCTGATGAGGAATGGCATGGCTCGGACACGGGCAGCGGATTTCGAGGAAAAGCAACGCGGCCTTCTGGACAAGGCGGCCGAGGTCTTTGCCGATCTGGGCATGGAAAAGGCATCCATGGCGCAGATCGCCACCCACAGCCAGGTCTCCAAGGCGCTGCTTTACCACTACTATCCCAGCAAGGACGCGCTGATCTTCGCCATCATCATCACCCATCTGGAAGAGCTGGAAGCCGCCATCGAAGAGGCGGACGACCCGACCCTGCCGCCGCAGCAGCGCCTGCGCCGGCTGGTCGGCACGGTACTGGAGCGCTATCGCGGCGCGGACAACCAGCACAAGGTGCAGCTGAACGCCACCCCGGCCCTGGGAGACGAGCAGAAGGCCGAGATCCTGGGCGTCGAGCGCCGCATCGTCAAGCGCTTCGCCGCCGTCCTGCGCGAGATCAACCCCGACCTGGACGATCCGCAGCGCCCCCTGCTGACCCCCGTGACCATGTCGCTGTTCGGGATGATGAACTGGGTCTACATGTGGTTCCGCGACGGCGGCCGCATCACGCGCGAGGATTACGCCGACGTGGCGACCACCCTGATCCTGGAAGGGATCAAGGCAGTCCGCTGAAGCCCCCGCGCGGTGTCCCAGGGCGGATCGACATTCAGGATTTCCTTGGGTGGAATTCAGCGGTTCACTGGACATCCCGAGATGACACGGGGTTCAGGATGGCCACGAAGCGCTCGGCGTTGAGCCACGCCCAACGGGAGAGGATCGCGTCGCATCTGCCCGGAAAGGCAGGCGATTCGGGCCGGACCAGGAACGATAGCCGTCTGTTTGCGAACGACAGAAACGGCATCGAACGCGGCTTCAACAGATCCAGACACTTCCGCCGTTTCGCGACCCGCTACGACCGCAGGACCATCCCCTTCAATGGCTGCGACCTTCTCGCAGCCACCAGCAACTGGTTAAGAGGAATGGCGATTGCGGGGGCTAGGCCGACAGCGGTGCCGCCCTGGCCGACAGCGCGGCCAGCGCATCGCGCGGCGACAGCAGCAGCAACAGCCCGCGCCTGCCGCCGTTGATCGCCACCTCGTCAAAGCCCATGGCCTCGGCCTCGAAGGCCACCGGCACCGGGCGGCGCTGGCCGAAGGGGCTGATGCCGCCGGTATGATAGCCGGTCAGCCGCTCGGCCTTGGCGGGCGGCATCATCGTCGCCGACTTGCCGCCGAATGCCGCCGCCACCCGCTTCATCGACAGGCTGCGATCGCCGGGCAGGACCGCGCAGGCGGGACGGCCGTCCACCTCGACCATCAGCGTCTTGAGCAGGCGGGCGGGCGGCAGGCCGATGGCCTCGGCCGCTTGCAGCGCCACGCGCTCGGACCCCGGATCATAGCGGTATTCGACCGGGCGAAAGGCCACCTGCGCCCGAAGCAGGAATTGCGTGGCCGGGGTGGCGCCGCTCATTCCGCGGGCCTTTCCGGCGGCGGCGGGCGAAAGCCCATCTCGCGGTCGATCCAGGCCATCAGCAGGTCGACGATCTGCGCCTGCTGCGCGGCATCCAGCGCCCGGCCGCGCGGGATGCCGTGCCATTTCTGCAGGCAAGAGCGGCAGCAGCAGGCGGTGGCGTGCTGGGCGATGAAGACCGGATGGCCGCGCATCGGGGTCTGGCGGCCGTCGTTCGGCGGCGCGGCCGGCGCCAGCCGCGCGGCGATGAAGTCGCGCGCATGGGCGGCGACGGTCTCGCGCCCCCTGGCGTCGGCATAGCTCCGCTCCTTCCGGCCAAGGCGAAAGCGGCTGCGAAAGGCGGACCGGGCCAGCCGGCCCAGGATCTGGTCCTGATCGGTCATGCCCAGGACATAGCCGTCCCGGCGCGCCGCGGAAAGCCCCGCCTAGCCCGCCTTGGCCAGAACCAGAAAGGTCATCATGCCCAGGGGCGGCAGGGTGCGGCGTTCCTCGAGGACCAGCGATTCCTGGCCCAGCACCCGCTCGATGCGGAAATCGGAATGCCAGCCGATGGTGTTGGCCAGGGGGGCGAAGATCCGCTCGACCGCCGCCATGGCGCCGCGGTCGCGCGCGAAATGGTTGGTGATGACCACCTTGCCGCCCGGCTTGCAGACCCGCGCGATCTCGGCCATCACCCGCTCGGGCTCGGGCACCACCGACAGGACGTGCATCGCCGTCACCGTGTCGAAATGGTTGTCGGGGAAATCCAGCGCCCGCGCATCCATCTGCCGCAGCGCCTGCACCTGCTTCAGCCCCAGCCGCTGCACCTTGGCGACGGCCTTGTCCAGCATCTCGCGGCTGAAGTCGATGCCCGTGACCTGCATGTGCGGGCCGTAATGCTCCAGCGACAGGCCGGTGCCGACCCCCACCTCCAGCACCGAGCCGCCGCGGCGGTTTATGTAGTCCACCGCCCGGCGCCGGCCCATGTTGGTCGCCGCCCCGAAGGTCCGGTCGTAGACCGGCGCCCAGCGTGAATACGAGGCTTGGATGGATTTGATGTCCATGGCCGTTCCTATCGGTTTGAGGGTCGTTCCCGGTCGATCCAGGCCCAGATGACCATGACGACATAACCCAAGCACAACGCGATCAGCGTCACCCAGGCGAAGGTCAGCAATGCCGCCCCGACAAAGGCCACGCCGACCAGGAAGAACTTGACGTTCTCGCGCGAGATCCGGGTGGTCTTGAAGGACCAGGTCGGGATGCGGCTGATCAGCAGCAGCCCCACCAGGACCATGTGCAGGCAGATCAGTATCGCCGGCAGCATCGGCCGGTCGGCGAAGGCGAAGGACAGATACATCGGCAGCATCACCAGCAGCGCCCCGGCGGGCGAGGGGATGCCCTCGAAATAGGCGCTGTCGCGCTGCGTATCCTCGGACTTGGCCGAGACGTTGAAGCGCGCCAGCCGGATCACGCAGCAGACGGCGAAAAGCAGCACGCAGATCCAGCCCAGGCCGCGAGAGTCCCGCAGCGCCCAGAAATACAGGATCAGCGGCGGGGCAACGCCGAAATTCAGGAAATCCGCCAGCGAATCCAGCTCGGCCCCCATCTTGCTGGAGGAGCCCAGCAGCCGCGCGATCCGCCCGTCGATGCCGTCCAGGATGCCCGCGGCGATGATCAGCAGCGCCGCCGGCATGTAGTCGCCCTGCACGCCGAAGCGGATGGCGGTCAGCCCGGCGCAAACCGCGACGATGGTCAGCACGTTGGGCAAGAGCTGGACCAGCGAAAATTCGGTCTGCGGGCCGGTGGGTTGGTCCATCACGCCTCCGCCTGCCCGGCCGGCGCCAGTTCGGCGATGACCGATTCGCCCGCGACCATGGTCTGGCCGATCTCGACCAGCGGCACCACGCCCGGCGGCAGATAGACATCCAGCCGCGAGCCGAATCGGATCAGCCCGAAGCGTTCGCCCCGGCCCAGCCGGTCGCCGGGCTTGACGAAGCAGACGATGCGGCGCGCGACCAGCCCGGCGATCTGCACCACCGCCAGGTCGCGCCCGTCCGCCATGCGGATGCGCAGCCCGTTTCTTTCGTTGTCGACGCTGGCCTTGTCCAGCGAGGCGTTGAAGAACTTGCCCGGCCGATAGGCGACCGCCACCACCTCGCCCGCCACGGGGCTGCGGTTCACATGGCAGTTGAAGACGCTCATGAACACGCTGACGCGGGTCAGCGGGGTGTCGGCCATGCCCAGCTCGGCCGGCGGCACCGCCGGCTCGATCAGCGAGACGACGCCGTCCGCCGGGCTGATGACCAGTCCGGGCCGCGCCGGCGTCACCCGTTCGGGGTCGCGGAAGAAGTAATAGCACCAGACGGTCAGCCCGACCCCGATCCAGCCCAGCGGCTCCCATATCAGGAACAGCAGCAGGGTGGCGGCGGCAAAGGCCGCCACGAAGCGGATGCCCTCGCGGTGCATGGGCTTGATGAAGGTGTCGCGCATGCGCATCTGGCATTCCCCATGGGCTGATCGGCGCCGCCAGTCATAATGCGATTGAAACCGCACGCAATAGCGCAGCCTGCCATACATGTTGTCCCTGGCGCGCGGTCCTTGCCGCAGGGGCATCCGGCCGCCCCAGGGCGCAGGCCCCGGTCGCGGGGCCCGCCTCAGGATGTCACGCCCGCCGGCCGATGCCCAGCAGCTGGTAGAGCGCCAGCGCCGCAAAGGTCGAGGTGCCGATGCCGCCCAGCGAGAAATTGCCGATGTTCACGGTGAAATCCCCCGCCCCCATGATCAGCGCCACACCCACGGTGAACAGGTTGCGCGGGTCCGAGAAATCGACCTTGTTGTCCACCCAGATCCGGGCCATGGCCGAGGCGATCAGGCCAAAGACCGACACCGCCAGCCCCGCCAGCACCGGCGCCGGGATGGTTTGCAGCACGGCGCCGAACTTGGGCGAGAGCCCCAGGAAGATCGCGATCGCCGCCGCCATGGGAAAGACCAGCGTGGAATAGACGCGGGTCATGGCCATGACGCCGATGTTCTCGGCATAGGTGGTGACGCCGGTGCCGCCGCCCGCGCCGGCCAGCATGGTGGCCAGCCCGTCGCCCAAGAAGCCCCGGCCGATATAGCGGTCCATGCTCTGCCCGGTGATCGCGCCCAGGGCCTTGATATGGCCCAGGTTCTCGGCCACCAGCACGATGGCGACCGGGGCGATCAGGCTGATCGCCGACCATTCGAAGCGCGGCGCGGTAAAGTTCGGCACCCCGAACCAGGGCGCGGCGGCGACGGCGGCGAAGTCGATGCCCGGCACCAGCCCCAGCCCGTTGCCAAGGACCAGCACCAGCCCATAGCCGAAGAGCAGCGCGACCAGCACCGCGATCCGTCGCGTGGCCTGCCGGCCATAGACCGACACCATGGCCATGCACAGCACGGTCGCCAGCGCGATGCTCAGATGCGCGTGGCTGCCGGCCAGCTGCTTGACCGCCACCGGCGCCAGGTTCAGCCCGATGGACATGCCGATGGCGCCCGTCACCGCCGGCGGCATCAGCTTTTCCACCCAGCCCGCGCCGATGGCCATCACCACCAGCCCGATCAGCGCATAGACGAGGCCGGCGGCGATGATGCCGCCAAGCGCCACGGCGATATTGGGGTTCGGCCCGCCGCCGGCAAAGCCGGTCGCCGCCATGATGACGGCGATGAAGGCAAAGGACGAGCCCAGATAGCTGGGCACCCGCCCGCCGGTGACGGCAAAGAACAGCAGCGTGCCGATGCCGGAAAAGAACACCGCGACATTGGGATCGAAGCCCATGATCAGCGGCGCCAGGATGGTCGAGCCGGACATCGCCAGCAAATGTTGCAGGCTCATCGGCACCGCCTGGGTCAGCGGCAGCTTTTCATCGGGAAGCACCGTGGCGCCCGCGGCGGGGCGCCAGTCAGGAAAATAGCCCATCACGTCTCTCGGATTCGGTTCGATGGACCGGCTTGTGGGCGGGTTTGCGCAAAAAGGCCAGTGGCAACCGCGCAATGGCGCAAATGCCCTGCCTTGCCGGGCGCTGCGACCAAGTGCCGCGCAAGTAAAATGCGAGCTATCTGGCATATTGATACATTCATAGGATCGAATATGAATACATCCAACATCTGGCTCGGGTAACTGGGAACGCCGCCCCGACCGTCTTGTGCTTACCTGTAGGACGCCTGCGTGCTGCGGCTGGCTTGACGGTCGTTGCAGGCTTGGGCGGGTGTCAGCGCATGTGGCCGCAGAACCGGAAACCACGCTCCGGAGCCGGCCGCAAAAGGTCACGGAGGAGGCCGAATGACAGGACGAGACGATTTCCGACCCTCTCGCAGGGGAGTGTTGAGCTTTGCCCTTGCCGGCGCGGTGACGGCGGGACTGGGGGTTCGCGCCGCCCAGGCCAGCAGGATCGCGACGAAAGCCAGGATCATCATCATCGGCGCCGGCGCCGGCGGCACCGCCTTGGCCAACCGCCTGGTGCAGCGGCTGGACGGGGCGCAGATCACCCTGATCGACCCCAGGGCGCAGCATCTTTACCAGCCCGGCCTGTCGCTGGTCGCCGCGGGGCTGAAACCGGCCAATTACGTGGTGTCCAAGACGACCGACTGGCTGCCCTCGGGCGTGACGCTGATCGCCGAGGCGGCGGCTGCCATCGACCCCCTGGCCAAGACCGTCTCGACCGAAAAGGGGCAAAAGCTCGACTACGACTTCCTGGTGGTGGCGCCGGGCCTGGTGCTGGATCACGGCGCGATCCAGGGCTTTTCGCTGGACGTGGTGGGCAAGGACGGGATCGGCGCGCTTTATGCCGGGCCGGAATATGCGGCCAGGACCTGGCAGGCGGCGTCGAAATTCACCGAGGAAGGCGGCATCGGCCTGTTCGCCCGCCCCGAGACCGAGATGAAATGCGCCGGCGCGCCGCTGAAGCATACCTTCCTGCTGGACGACATCGCCAGCCGCGGCGGTGCCAAGGGCAAGTACGAGATGCATTACACCTGCCCGCAGACGGCGCTGTTCTCGGTGCCGATCGTCGCGGAAAAGGTGCGCATGCTGTTCGCCGAGCGCGGCGTGGCCACCTATTACGGCCATACGCTGAAATCCATCGACCCCGGCCGCAAGACGGCGCGGTTCGAAACCGCCGCCCCCGACCCGGCGACGGGCGAGATGGTCAAGTCCACCACCGAGATGCCCTATGACTACCTGCACGTCATCCCGCCGCAGCGCGCGCCCGAGGTGATCCGGCAGTCGGGGCTGTCCTGGGCCGACAAATGGACCGACCAGGGCTGGGTCGAATGCGACATGAAGACCCTGCGCCATCTGCGCTACCCGGAGATCTTCGCGCTTGGCGACGTGGCGGGCGTGCCCAAGGGCAAGACCGCGGCTTCGGTGAAATGGCAGGTTCCGGTGATCGAGGACCATCTGGTCGCCGCCCTGCAGGGGCGCGAGGGGACCGAGATCTATGACGGCTACACCTCCTGCCCGCTCATCACCCGCGTCGGCCGGGCGATGCTGGTCGAGTTCGACTATCACAACAACCTGGTGCCCTCGTTCCCCGGCGTGATCGCCCCGCTGGAAGAGCTGTGGATCAGCTGGTTGATGAAAGAGGTGGCGCTGAAGGCCACCTATAACGCCATGCTGCGCGGCCGGGCCTGACGAAAGGGGAAGCAACATGAAAGAACTGACATTCGGCACCCTGATCGCGGTCTTCGAGGAAATCTTCGGCCGCGGCCTGTTCTGGACCATGGTCGCGCTCGCCCTGCTGGTCACGGCGGCCTATCTTTACGTGCTGATCCGCGACCGGGCGATGTCGATGCGCAAATTCCTCTGGGCGCAGCTGTCCATGCCCTTCGGTGCGATTCTGGCGGTGATCTTCGTCCAGCAGATGACGCATTCCGGCCTGCGCGACATCGGCGGGCCGATCGACGTGATCGTGCTTCTGGGCGTGGCGGTGCTGGGCGCGGTGGGCAGCGCCATCCTGGTCTATACCGTCCAGTCGCTGCTGCGGCCTCCGCGGTCCGGGCAGAATCCCTGATCCGGGGCGCAAGTGCAGGGTGGTCGGGCTCCGGGACCGCCCTGCGCTTGCGCGCAGGCTCGTCAGAAGGCCTGCACCAGCATCCAGCCCACCGATAGCGCCAGGATCAGGGCCATGCCGCGGTTGAACGCCCGCAGCCGGCTCTGTCCGAACCGTGCCCCGCCCCAGGCCCATGCGGCCAGCGAGGCCCAGCAGATCGCGCCGAAAAGCGCGGCGAAGACCACCAGCCCCGCCGCCGGCTCGGCCAGCGGCATCACGAAGGTCGAAAGCGAGGACAGCGCCGCCAGCCAGGCCTTGGGGTTCAGGCCCTGCACCAGCGCGCCGGACCAGAAGCCGGGCGCGGCTTGCCCCGCCGGATCGCGCCATGCGACCCGGCCGTCGTCGCGCAGCAGGCGCCATGCCAGCCACAGCAGATAGGCCGCGCCGGCCAGCGTCATGGGCCGGGACAGCGCCAGGATCCAGGTCGTTCCCGCCAGCAGGCCGGCACCAAAGCCCAGCAGCAGCACCAGGAAGCCGGCGGTCGCCCCGCTGACGAAGGCCAGCGCCCGGCGCGGACCGAACCGCGCGCCGGTCATGGCGCCGATGATATTGACCGGCCCCGGCGTGGCCGAGGCCGCCAAGGCGAAACTGGCCATCGCCAGCAGGGCCTGCGGGTCGGCCATGGTCAACGCAGCAGCGGCAGGCGGCCGCAGATCCGGTCCACCGCCTTGCGCGGCCCCGCCAGCAGGATCGCCTGCGGCGCATGATCGGCCAGCGGCGCGGCGGCGATGCGGGCGGTGTAATCGGGATAGTCCCGCGCCTCGAAGGCGGCGCGCATATAGGCCAGCCGCAGCGGCAGGGCCTCGGCCTGGGCGAAAAGGCCGGGCAGATCCTGCAGCGGCGCGCATAGCACCGGCAGGGGAACGGTGGTGATGCCGGGCAAGGCGATGCCGTCGCCGGTAGGGGTCGCGCCGCCCAGCAGGTCGGGACGAAGCCGGCCCAGGCTCATGCCCAGGACGGCGGCGAAATTGGCCTTGAGCCCCAGGGGCAGGTCTGCGGCCAGGATGATGACGGGTTTCAATGGCATGGGCGAATCCTTTCCCGGACCCCGTGCCATGGATCGAGCGGGCAAGGATTGGACGAAATCGACCTGCTAATGCCTCAGTAGCGCGCCGGGGGTGACGCCCAGGTGGCGGCGGAATTGGCGGATCAGATGCGCCTGGTCGCAAAACCCCGCCGCGACCGCGGCCTCGGCGGCGGGCACGCCCTCCAGCAGCAGCCGGCGGGCATGGCCGATGCGGACCTGCAAGACATGGGCATGCGGCGTCAGCCCGGTGGCCCGCCGCATGCTGCGGATCAGGTAAGAGGGGTTCAGCCCCACCTCGGCGGCCAGGTCGGCAAGGGCCAGCGCCTCACCCGCCTCGACCCCGGCAGCGATCCGTGCCCGGACCGCCCGGACCGCCGCCGGCTCGTCCCCTGCCGGGCGCAATTCGGCGCGGCCGTATTGGCCGAAGGCCAGCGCCAGGGCCCCATGCGCGGCCTCTTCCGCCGCAAGGCGCCAGTCGGGGCTGGGCGGGGCATTCAGGCAATGGGCCAGATGCGCCAGGGCCCGGCCCAGGCGCAATCCGCGGTCGCGCGGCGCGATGGCGGCAAAGCCGCGCAGGACACGCAGCCCCAGCACGGCGCGGACCGCCGCCTCGGACGCGTAAAGCATGGTATAGCGCACCCGGTCGGCGGCGGCGTGCCCGGTATGCGGCTCTTCGGGGTTCATCAGCGACAGGGTGCCGGCCGGCAACACCATGGTTTCGCCGCGGCAGACATAGCCGCCCGCCCCTTCGGCGATGGCGCCGATGGCAAAGCCCTCATGCGCATGACGGCCAAAGGTCTGGTGGCTGAAGGCGGCCTCGAACAGTTCGATACCGTGATACCAGCCGAGGTGGTGATAACGGTTTGCTTGCATGGCATCGGTCGTGGCAGGAAAGGCAGTCGGACTTTTCCTTGGGAATAGGGCAACCATCCCGCCAAGACCAGCCATCGGCCCGGCGGCTCAGGTGCGGAACACCCGATAGACCGCCGGGATGACCAGCACCGTCAGCAGCGTCGAGGAGATCAGCCCGAAGAACAGCGAGATCGCCAGCCCCTGGAAGATCGGATCGGTCAGGATCACCGCCGCCCCGATCATTGCCGCCAGAGCGGTCAGCAGGATCGGCCGGAAACGCACGGCCCCGGCGTCGATCAGCACCTCGGTCAGCGGCCGGCCGGTGGTGTCGTGGCGGATGAAATCCACCAGCAGGATCGAGTTCCTGACGATGATCCCGGCCAAGGCGATGAAGCCGATCATCGACGGCGCCGAAAAAGGCGCGCCGAACAGCCAATGTCCGCCCAGGATGCCGATGAAGGTCAGCGGCACCGGGGTCAGGATCACCAGCGGCAGCCGGAAAGAGCCGAACTGCGCCACGACCAGAATATAGATGCCCAGAAGCGCCACCGCAAAGGCCCCGCCCATGTCGCGGAAGGTGACCCAGGTCACCTCCCATTCGCCGTCCCACAGCAGCGTGCTGGCACTGTCGTCCCCGGGCTGGCCGCGCAGCCGGATCTCGGGCTTGGGCAGGCCGGTCCAGTCCTGCGCCTCCAGCGCATCCTTGACCGCCATCATGCCGTAGAGCGGCGCCTCGAAATCGCCGGCGAGTTCCGCCGTCACCATCTCGGCCGGGCGGCCGTTGTGGCGGAACAGGATATGCGAGGCGCGCTCTTCCTCGATCCGCACCACGTCGCCCAGCTCGACCACGCCGCGATTGCCGGGCAGAAGGTCGGCCGGGATCGGCGTGGTCAGGAAATCCTCGCCCGGCACGCGCTGTTCTCGGGGCCGCTCGACGCGGATCGGGATGGGCGCGCGCCCCTCGCCCCGGTGGGAATAGCCGACCGTGGTCGAGCCGTTCAGGATGGCGATGCTGTCGAAGACATCCGATTCCGCCACGCCGTAGAAATCCAGGTCGTCGGGCGAGATCAGCGCCCGCAGCCGCGGCGCGGCATCACCCCAGGAATTGTCCACATCGACGATGAAGGGGACCGAGCGGAAGGCCGCCTCGACCTTTTCGCCCACCGCGCGGCGGGTCTGCGGGTCGGGGCCATAGATCTCGGCCAGAAGCGTCGCCATCACCGGCGGGCCGGGCGGAGGTTCCACCACCTTCAGCACCGTGCCCTCGGGCAGCGGCAGGGCCAGGATGCGCGCGCGCAGGTCCAGCGCGATCTGGTGGCTCGAGCGGTCGCGGTCGTGCTTGGGCGCCAGGTTGACCGCCACCTCGCCCTGCTGCGGCTGGGTGCGATAGAAGGAATGCCGAACCAGGCCGTTGAAATTGAACGGCGCCGCGGCGGCGGCATGGGTCTGGACCGAGACCACCTCGGGCAGGTCCATCGCCACCCTGGCCACCGCCTGGGCCACGGCATCCGTCGCCTCGACCGCCGCGCCTTCGGGCAGGTCGATGGTCACGGACAGTTCCGACTTGTTGTCGAAAGGCAAAAGCTTCACCGTCACGTCGCGGGTATAGAACAGCGCGAGCGAGCCGAAGGTCAGCACGATCACCCCGCCCAGGAACAGCCAGGCGCGCCCCTTGCTGGCCAGAACCGGCCGGGCGACGGCGGCATAGGCGCGGCCCAGCCGGCCGCCCTGCCCCTCGGCGCCGTGGTGCAGAGGCGCGCGGCCCGCGACCTTCAGCATCAGCCAGGGCGTCACCGTCACCGCGACGAAGAAGGAAAAGATCATCGCGACCGAGGCGTTCGAGGGGATCGGGCTCATGTAAGGCCCCATCATCCCCGAGACGAACAGCATCGGCAGCAGCGCCACCACCACGGTCAGGGTGGCGACGATGGTGGGGTTGCCGACCTCGATCACCGCGCTGATGGCGGTTTCGCGGCGGTCGGTGCCGCCCATGCCCCAATGCCGGGCGATGTTCTCGATCACCACGATGGCGTCGTCCACCAGGATGCCGATCGAGAAGATCAGCGCGAACAGGCTGACCCGGTTCAGCGTATAGCCCATGATCCAGGACGCGAACAGCGTCAGCAGGATCGTCACCGGGATCACCACCGCCACCACCAGCGCCTCGCGCCGGCCGATGGCGAGCCAGACCAGCGCGATGATCGACAGCGTGGCCAGGCCCAGGTGATACAGCAACTCGTTGGCCTTTTCGTTGGCCGTCTCGCCATAGTCGCGGGTGATCTCGACCTGCATGTCGTCGGGGATCAGCGTGCCTTGCAGTGCCTCGGCGCGGTGCAGGATCGACTCGGCCACGGTGACGGCATTGGCGCCGGCGCGCTTGGCCAGCGCCAGCGTCACCGCCGGGCGCCGGGCGGAATCGCGGGTGACGGTGGCGACCAGCGCCTCGGCCGTATCGGAGACGAAACCCACGTCGGCCACGTCGCGGACATAGACCGGGCGGCCGTCGCGCGCGGTCAGCACCAGGTTGCCGATCTCGTCGGGGCTGCGCAGGGTCTCGCCCGCGACCAGCATCACCTGCTGGCCGTCGTCGCGCAGCATCCCCGCCGGCAGGGCGCGGTTGGCGCCCTGGACCTTGCCGGCCAGCTGTTGCAGCGTGATACCGTAAAGCGCCAACCGGGCGGGGTCGGGGGCGACGCGGATCGCTTCCTCCGTCTCGCCGATCAGATAGGTCAGGCCGACATCGTCGATCTTGGCCAGTTCGGTGCGCAATTCGCGGGCGATGCGGGTCAGTTCGGCCGCCGTCACCCGGTCCGCCGCATCGGGTCGGGCCGAAAGCGTCAGCGCCACGATGGCCACGTCGTCGATGCCGCGCCCGAGCACCTGCGGCTCGGGGATGCCGACCGGGATGCGGTCCATGTTGGCGCGCAGCTTGTCATGCACCCGCAGCACCGCCGCATCGGAGGGGGTGCCGACCAGGAAGCGCACCGTGACCAGCACGCCGTCGTCCTGGGTCTGGGAATAGATATGCTCGACCCCGTCGATCCCCTTGACGATGGTCTCCAGCGGCTCTGTCACCAGCTTGACCGCATCCTCGGCCCGCAGGCCGGGGGCCTGGACGCGGATGTCCACCATGGGGACCGAAATCTGCGGCTCCTCCTCGCGCGGCAGGCTGATCAGCGCGATGAGCCCGAAGGCCAGCGCCGCGATCAGGAACAGCGGCGTCAGCGGCGAGGTGATGAAGCCGCGCGTCAGCCAGCCGGCCAGGCCGGGGCTGCGGGGGGAATCGCCGGGGGTGTTCATGGGACGATCACCGTTTCCCCCGGCGCAAGGCCGGTCAGGATCTCGACCATCTCAATGTCGTCCTGGACCAGGCTTTCGCCGGTCAGCACCGCCCGCCGCTCTTCGCCCGCGGCGCCGGCGACGCCGACGAAATCCACCCCGGCGCGGGTCGTCACCGCCGCGGTGGGCACCAGAAGCGCCCGGCGCTCGCCCACAGGCAGGTCCACCGCCACGCGCGCGCCGACAAAGGCGTCGGGCAGCCGGTCGACCTCGACATCGGCCTGCACCCGGCCGCCCTGGATCAGCGGATAGACCTTGGCCAGCCGGCCCGCGGCAGCCTGGCCGCCGGCCCTGATCTGGATTTCGGCCCCTTCGGCCAGGTCGGCGGCATGGCGTTCGGGCACCGACAGGCGCAGGAAGAAGCCGCCGCCGCCCACGCTCGCCACCACCTCGCCCGGCATCACCACCGAGCCGCGCACGGCCGGCACGCTCAGCACCAGGCCCGAGACCGGGGCCAGCACCGCACCCTCGGCCTGCTGCTGCTCGATGACGGCGCGCTCGGCCTCGGCCGCGGCGATCTGGCCGCGGATGACATCGACCGCGGTCTGCAACTGCTCGACCCGCTGCTGCGAAGCCGCGCCGCGCTGCACCAGCGACTGGCCGCGCGCATAGTCGGATTCCGCCTCGGCCAGCTGCGCCCGCAACGCCTCGATCCGCGAGGCGAAGGCCGCGATCTGGAAAGCGATCTTGTCGTCGCGGACGGTGGCGAGCGTCGCCCCCGCCTCGACGCGATCCCCCTCGCTGACCAGCAGTTCCACGACCGTGCCGCCGATGCGCGCCCGCGCCGGGATGGTGTCACGGGCCTCGACCGTGCCGTAGACGGCCTTCATCTCGGGCACCGCGCTCCAGTCCAGGATCAACGGCTCGGCCAGCGCCGGCCCGGTGGCGACAAGCGCGACAAGCAGCAGCAATCGCATGGATCGAACTTTCAGAAGGCGCAGCCGGGTTTTATGCCAAGCTTGCGGAAGATCATGGCCGCCGGGCAGAAGCCTGTAAAGGCGGATTGCAGCAGGTTGGCGCCGACAAAGACCGTCAGCCAGACGAACAAGGGCGAAACCCAGACGGTCAGCGCGACGGAAAGCAGGACCATGAACCCTGCAAAGGCAAGAATGGTGCGATCAAGTGTCATCGGGGAACTCCAGAACAGCCGATTGCCGACAGTATATACATATATACGTATAATCGGTTTCAAGGAGAATGTCTTCAACGACGCCCCGGAATCGAACCTGCAGCCTGCGACATTTCGCCTTGGTCGCAGCCCTCGGCCGGAACCACGGCTGAGGTTCCGGCCAGGATGCGCCGTCACCGGCGGATGCGCTTCCACCCGGTGATCATCGGGCGAATCAGGTTCTCGCGCTTCCACAGGCGATAGAACAGCACCGCCGCGACATGCAGCAGCACCATGGGCAGGACCAGCTTGCCCAGCAGGTCGTGCAGGGCCAGCCCCAGGCGCGAGATCCGGGCGCTGACCGCCCCGGCCAGCGGCCCGGTATTGACGTAATCCTGCGGATCGGCGACCAGGCCGGCCGCGACCTGCACCGACAGCACGGCCAGAAGCAGGATCACGAACAGCCCGCCCAGGGGATTGTGCCCCGGCCAGAAGCTGGGTTGCCGCGCCGGAAACTGCCGCAGATAGGCCAGAACCGCCCTGCGACCATGAAGGCAGCTGCCGAACCGCGCCGGGCGCGGCCCGACGAAGCCCCAGAGCAGCCGAAAGGCCAGAAGCCCGATCACCGCATAGCCGAACAGGAAATGCAGGGTCATGACATCGGGGCCGAACTTGCCCAATCCCCAGGCCCCGGCGACGCAGACCGCCAGCGCCCAGTGAAAGATCCGCAAGGGCAGATCCCACAGCCGGACCACCTGGGTAGGCTCGGCAGAGGTGGTGGCTGCGCCGTCGCGCATCCTAGAAATCCTTGGCGCGATAGCTGTCGTGGCAGGCCTTGCAGGTCGCCCCGACCTGGCCGACGGCGGGGGCAAGCGCCTCCTGCCCCTCGCCGGCGACGCCGTGCAGCGTGGCGACCGCCTCGCGGAAGGCCATGCCCTTGGCGCGGTAATCCTCGGTCTGTTCCCAGATCGCCGGCAGGGCGCGGGTCTTGCCGGCCAGGTCGGCATTCGAGGTTCCCGGCATCAGCAGGTCGTCATGCAGGTATTCCGACAGCAGCTTGAGATCCCCGGCCAGCGCCCGCGCCCGTTCTGCGTCATAGGGCGCCTTGCCCTGCGCCATGGCGGCCAGCCCGCCCATCTCCAGGTTGACCAGGCTGAAATAGCCGATGCGCGCGGCGGCAATATCGCCGGGCTCGGAAGCCTGGGCCGTGATGGGAAGGGCCAGGACGGCGGCGGCCAGAAAGATCTTGTGCATGGAAATCACCTTGTTGCTTGCTGTTGATGGCTTGCTGATGCGCGTTATGTAAAAGGCCGTAACATTCGAAACTTCGAAGATTAATGCGGCAAACTGTCGCGATCTGACCCCTCGCCTGGGCCGGGCACCGGCAGCCTGCGGGCGCATCTTGACCGTATATTCGCATTAATGTAGCTATGGAGCATGAGTGCCGACGTCAGCATAGACCCCGAAACCATGCGCGCAGCCGCCGACGAGGCCAGCGAGCTTCTGAAATCGCTTGGCAACCGCCATCGGCTGCTGATCCTGTGCCAGCTGGTGCAGGGCGAAAAATCCGTGGGCCAGCTGGCGGAATTCCTGGGCATCCGCGATTCGACCGTGTCGCAGCACCTGGCGCTCTTGCGCCGCGACAAGATCATCCTTGGCCGGCGCGACGGGCAGACGATCTGGTATCGGATCGAAAGCCAGCCGGCCCGCAAGGTGATGGAAGTGCTCTACAACACGTTCTGCGGCCCGAAGGGCTGATCCGGCTAGGCGCAAGCCCGGCCCGCAATGCCATGCGGCAGGCCGGGCGACGCTGGGCTCCGGCGCCTTGCTGCGGCAGGCCGTGGCCCTTGGCGCAAGCGAACCTGCTGTCCAGGCCCCGCCTTTTCAGGCCCCGCCTTTTCAGGCCCAGCCTTTCGAAGGTGCCGGGTTGCGCAAAGGCATCACGCCCTGCTCGCCACTGCCTGTTGCCGGCACAGGGCATAGAACGCCCGGACCCGCATGCCCGAGCGGCACCAGCCCAGCACTGGCCCCTTCGCCTCGGCCAGGATGCGGCGGAAAGCCGCAATCTGGCCGGCCGAGGGCTGGCCGGACACCGGAATGTGGCGGGCGGTCAGGCCCAGGCGCGCAGCAGCGGCGGCGATGGTGGCGAAATCGGGCTGGCCACGTTCCTCGCCGTCGCGGCGAACGCAGACCAGCACCCGGAACCCGGCCGCGGCGACCGCCGGCAGGTCTTCTGGACGAAGCTGGCCGGTGGCCGAGAACCGGTCGTCAATCTTGCGAATCCGCGGCTTGCCGCGCCGTCGAAAGGGCCACATTCATGCCCCCTGCCGATCGGCGGCAGAGCGGGCCGCGGCCCATCGCTGCCCGATTTTGACCATTGTGATTCCGGCGGCCATTGTTGCGGTGAAGAGGACGGGTTCGGGGCGGATGAGGCCGATGGCGGGGATGGCGCCGCCGGG
>JAANMV010000580.1_pt1 | contig 45204 bp, 38 predicted proteins | sample 7279661 | NCBI WGS metagenome assembly JAANMV01 (sample SAMN14094540, study PRJNA606508) | bioreactor metagenome | isolation source: A lab-scale SPAN reactor treating ammonium-rich wastewater day 121 | place: Ireland: Galway | collected 2017-05-16
ATCACATAAAGCTTAATAAATTCATTCTTTTGAAATGGTATTATTTGTCTATCGAACCTAAAACACGCTTCATAAAATCGTTTAAAGCTGTTTTTTTATCAGCCCCATCTTTTATGGCTTGATTTACTTCTAAAGCACCGTACATATTAGAAATTAATTCTGCAATTACATCTAATTCTTCATCTTTTAAAGAGGAAACTTCGCAAAGATTTTCTAATACTTCAATAGTTTCCACAATATAATCCTGATCGTTATCTTCAATAAATTGAGTTAACTGTTTTATAATGGGTAATTTCATAATTAAACTACTTCATTTACTAATTCGGCTAAAACTTCAGCTTTATTAGTTTGTGTTTGATTTACTAAAACACCATTTTTGAAAGTAGCAAACGTTGGTAAATTATCCACTTTTGCTAATTTTCTAGATTCTGGAAATTTTTCGGCATCCACCATTATAAAAGGAATCGCTTCGTTTTGAGAAGCCATCATTTTGAATTTTGGTTTCATAATACGGCAATTTCCACACCATGAAGCTGAATATTGCACTACCACTGTTTCGTTTGATGCAACAATTTCGGCTAAATTATCTTGTTCTATTTCTGTAAACATTTTTTTTAATTTTCAATTAGACAATATGTCAATGTGCCAATTATTGTCTAATTGACACATTGATTATTGACATATTATTTTAGTGAGAAGCTAAATAAGCAGCTGTAGATTTTCTGTCAGCGTTCATTGCTTCTTTTCCTTCTTCCCAGTTTGCTGGACAAACTTCACCTTTAGTTTGAACGTGCGTATAAGCATCGATTAATCTTAAGTATTCGTTTACGTTTCTTCCTAATGGCATATCGTTAACACTTTCGTGGAATACTTTTCCATCTTCGTCAATTAAATAAGTTGCTCTGAAAGTAACGTTTGAACCTTCTAAGATTTCGTCATTTAAATCTTCGTTGTAAACCCATTCTGCATCTAAAATATCTAAAGCAGCAGCTAAGTTTCTTGTCGTATCAGCTAAAAGAGGGTAAGTTACACCTTCAATTCCACCGTTATCTTTAGCTGTATTTAACCATGCAAAGTGTACTTCGTTTGTATCACAAGAAGCACCAATAACCATTGTATTTCTATTTTCAAATTCTTGTAAAGATAAAGTTTCATCACCCAATTGTTGTCGCTCCATAATTACTTGGCTGATTGATTTGCCTTGCTCCATACTTTGTCGTCCAATATCTAGATACATATTATAAAGTGGTGATTGTCGCCAAGCTTTAATTCCTTCTACTTTTTTATTGAAAGATTCTTCTTCTAAAGCATTGATTTTATCCTTAATATGACTAATATTATCCAGAGCGCTAGTACCAATACGATGAAGTTCAGCTAAATTCATATATTTTAACTCCTCAATCGGTCCTCTTACTCTTTCCATTGGCCTGACATCACTAACTCTTGGTCTTATATCAGTAGAAATTGGTCTTTTAGAGTGAGGAGCGGTTACTTCTTCTGTTTTTATTTCAGGTTCTTGAAAACGTGGAATTTCAGTAAACTCAGGTTTAACTTGAGCCAAAGTATCAGCAAATGCTTCATGAGCACCTAACTCTGATTCATCAAATTGATAAGTATCATCTGACTGTTTAATTAGATTATCAAGCTCTGATTTAAGTGGTGGGGCATATTCGCCGGCTTCAATTTGTTCCATTTTTTCTATCACCAATGATATCAAAACTTCAGCCTCAGAATCACTTAAACCCGCTCCACCTTCCGACATTGGTCTAGTCAAAGCATCTCTGGTCTCAGCTTGTTCGCGTACATGTTTGAGTCTGGCTAAAATAATATTTTTTACTTTACTTCTACTATTTTCACTGGCAAATCTTACTCCACTCAAAACAATTATCTCCTCAGCCGCTGGATCAAGATTAATTTGAGTATCCAATCCATTTTCTGCAACAATTTTATTTACCTCTTCCTCATCTTCAGGATGAAAATAAAAAGCAGCCCCAGGTTGTTTTTGCCAAATAGCCGGGGTAGGAGGCATCAACTGTTCAGCTGTCTGTTCTTGACTTACCAAACCTTCTTCAGTAAATAATTCAGCCGGAGGGGTAACTTGCTTCTTTTCTGCCACTGTAAAACCAGGTGGCAGATCTTCCAACTTGCCACCAATCAAAACTCGGTAATTACCTTGTTCATCTTTTACTACAATTTCATCAGAGACATCAAGGTCCAATTTTTCATCGTAGGTATTTTTTTGTATTTGTTCTTCCATACTAGTTATTATAGCAGATAAATTATTTTAATAAATTTTATAATTAAAAATTAAAAATTTTATTAATCCGCAAGCTCCAATCTGTCATCTTTATCTATAATTGCTTTCCATTTAAACGATCCTGCTTGTAAATCTCCATAAGCAATCGGTAAGTATTGTTTATCTCCAGCGCGCTTAAGCTCATTGACCAATTTTATAGCTAGCACCGCTGATTCATTGTCATCAAGTTTCAATATATCTTTCAAAATATGTTGGAGAAAATATGATAAATATACTGGTTCACGTAAATTCTTGGCAAAATGATTGGCAATTTTTTTTGAAAATTTTTTCTCTAAATGTTTACTAAAAATCTCTTTTATTTTATCATCTCTTTCAAATATTTCATCCAAACTCCCCTGTTTAGCTAAAACTAATAAATAAGCAGTAATAGCTATAGGATCTTTTTTATTTATTTGCTCATGAAAATTTTTAAAAAATTCATTGATTTTTTTGTATTCCTTGGAAACATAATTGCTTTTTAAAAAAATATCCGACCAAGATAAATTCTTTAATTGATAATTGACCAATAATCTATCGTTCAAATCTTCAACCTGTTCGGTAGACATTCTAGCTAAAATATTTTTTGTTTGGTTATAAAATTCGAGGTCTTGAGCAAATTCCAATTCCGCTCTTTTTAACTCTTCAATTTCTCTGATTTGTTCATATATTTCAGTAATATTTTTGGGCACCTCATAACTATCGGGATTACCGCCTAAATTTTCTAAATCATCAAAAGGCAATCCTTCAAAGTAAATAGCCACTGGCAAAACTAGAAAACCAATTATATCTTTAGCAATTGCTTTGTTTTTTTCTTCACTAAACAATAAAATCCCTCGAACTGCTTCATATAAATTTTTAGTTTTGACTTTTTGTAAAAATAAATCTCTCACAATAATATCAAATTTTTCACCTAATTCATCATTTAACTTAAATTTTATTTTTATATTATTTTTTCTTTGTATAAATTCATCACTAAATAACCAAGGAGCTAATTCTTGTTGAAAAAAATTTATCTGTTGTTCTTGTTTGGTAGACATAATTTACATATATTGAGCTAAACGACTATTTTCTTTATTACTTTCTGCTTTTTTAGTTATCTTTTCGGCTTTATCTTTTGCTGCAGAATCAAAACCAGCAACGTTAGTAGTTGCAATATCAATTATTTTTTCGGCGATAATTCTCATGTCTTCCGTCTTATCTTCTTGTATGCCTTTATTGATACCACTTTCTACTGTCGCATAATCTATCTTCTGCAGTAAAGCTTGAGTTAGTTTATTTAATTGAGCCTCATCCAAGTTGGCGGCTTTTATTCTACTAAAATCATCTGGCTTGATTTGTGAAGCATATTTTTCTAATACTTTGTTTTGGACTTTGGCATTAACATTAAAAATTTGTTTAACATCACCTGAGCGCTTTATAACATTACTCATTAAATTTACCGCTTGCTCCTCATCAGCTTGATCAACTTTATTAACCAAATTAACCGTTTGTTCACTTAAATATGTTTCAACAGTCTTATTATCACTTCTACCGGTTTTTTTCATATTACTATAAAAGGCGGCCACATCTCTATTATTCAATGAATTAATCATCTTTTCTACAAAACCCAAAGATACAGCATCTGGATTATTGACCAATGAACCTTCAATATCTCTCTTATTTTTCTGATACATTTGAGCAAATTTTTCATTGGTTATATTAGAGTCTGTCCAATCAACTCGATCCACTCCACCATTGGACATTAGCACTTCAGTTGCCCGTAATCTTTGTTTTTCATCAACATCAGTTTTGGCAATACTTTCCAAACTATCTAAAATAATTTGTTTTTTTGCAGGTGAGGCTTTTTTAATTGCCGTTGTTATATCGGTATGATCAAAAACTTCACCGGTTATATTACCACTTTCATCTTTTTTAACATCAACTAATCCTTTTAAAATACCACCCATAGATCTTCTCCAGGAATCAACATCCATAACATCAAAGTTAAATTGTCGCTTCTTAGCTCGATCCACAAAATCAGCCAAGTCGGCAGAACGCTTTGTATCATCAGCACGATAACTCTCTGTTTTTTCAGCTATAGGTATGTAACCTGGTAAATATTGTCTAGCTAAATTATCATACTGGTTATTTATCACCTTATCATTGCCACCTAAACGTTTAACTAAATCCCGATAATAATTACCTTCATCAGCTCGACCGCCACCGCGACTTATTTTTTCAAATAAAGCAGCTAAACGGTGAGAACTACTCTCTGCTTCATCTTTGATAATCACCTCAATTTTATCGTCAGTCAGTTTTTTTATTTCATCACCATATTTACTAACTTCCCGTGCCCGCCAATTTTTAGTCATTTCAATTTCCGCTTGTCCAGACTGTGACATTTTTTTAGAACCAGCTCCAACTAATGCCGGTACTGCTGAACCGACGGCTAAAGCCCCCGCTAAACTTCCACCAAATGGTATTGATACTACACCAATAGCACCAACACCTCCTCTGGCTACCCATTTTTGTATTTGTAATTTTTTTCTCTGTTTTTCTAATTTGATTACCTCTTGTTCTTTATTTTTGTATTGGTTATTTTGCGGATGACCTGCGGAATCCCAGCCACTACCTTTCATGGTCATCAGATCATTTCGGGAGGTATCAAGAGCTATTCTATTTTGATCACGCTTTTGGGTCCCTTCTACTTTTGTATATGCTTTACGAATACCCCGCCCTGCTAATCCAATGGTATTTTTTTTAAGTCCACCATATAAACCCATTAGCGCGGCGGCTTGTTGCGTATCTTTATCTGCTCTTATATTCCCACGCATTTGATTGAATTTTTGCACCTTGTCCATTCCTCGTTTAACAAAATAACCGCCAGTGCCCATCAAAGCAGCCCTGGTACCAACTTTTTGTACTCTTTGCGCAAAATTGCCAACTGCGCCACCGGATTGAGCTGCTACTTTTTGCGAAATAGTAAGTCCGCCAAGTAACAAAGCCATTACAACCATGTAGTTTAAAAGTACGCTTTGATTTACAGCTGAAGGAATAATATCATCCATTTGACTTTGTAATTCTCCTGTTCCTTCTTTTGTTTCATTGAGTTTAAAATAAGTATCTATTTCTCCCTGTTGCATAGTAAGCAATGCCAGCCACAAAAAGAAAGCAATCACCGGTCCGGAAATAAGATGTTGAAAAAACATTTGCCACCACTGTGACCAATATTTGGGCATAAAAGCATAAGACAAATAAGCTAGCGGCGAAATAATTACCAACACCCACAACATCGCAATACGCCACATCAGTACCGCGATCATAACCAATATAACCATATCAGCTACTAGTATCATCACTACTGCCAAAGCCGCAGCTACCACTAAACCTTCTTGAAAACCACTGGCATCAGGAGAACCTACACCTTGCGAAAGCATTTCATAAATACCAAAACCTTGGGCTAAATTTCCTCCGGCCACGTCTTTGAAACCGTTGACAAACGTCAACATGATAACTTGGAAAAAATCTATCAAAAATCCGGCAATCAGTTTGGAAAAATTTACCAAAATTGCCATAATCAACAACTTAGTAAGTGTCTTTTGATAATGATAAGAACTAATTTTTAGTACTGTAGAAAAAGCAATGATAAGTAACACCACAATAAAAAACATATTGGCTATATCTCGCGCCAATCCCCAACCTGTAGCCACCATCGGCATACCAATAAAAGTATTGAACTTAGCTAGTTCAATCATGATACCTACAAAAAATACAAATAAAATTCCTAAAAATTTAATTACTAATAAAAATATTGATGTCAGTAAATCACTAACAAATTTTAAAGGATCAGAAAACCCTTCCCAAATTGTACTAAAAACACTGGCTGAAGTTTGATTAGTAATAAAAAACACACCTACTGTGACAAGCAACAAAGTAAGGGTTAAAGCAGTTTTGTTTTGTATCAATTGCCTAATTTTTTTCGGCATTAAATTAATATATTTCATTTTAAATTATACCATAAAAACCCATTAATACAAAACAGGTAAAAATTTAAATTTTTACCTGTTTTTAAAATATTTACAAATAATATACAAATAATATTAGTATATGTTTTAATCTACGTTAATAGTACCCCCTCCACCTCCACAATTTACCCCCACACAAACTGCATTATTAAATATGCTTTCAGCATACCTTTGTGGAACAGCTCCATAGCCCCAATTATCCATCACTTGAATGGTGATATTATAATTTACCGCGGGATTTGCTGTGCCACTATAAGAATGATACAAAATATGAGGATCACCAGCAGAAGGTCTTTCATTGAAATATCCCTGTATGGTGGTACTGGCTGAACCATCACCCCAATTGATGCTGTAACTACGCAAAGGTAGTTGATCATTGTTAATATTGGTTGTGAAGCTAAGTTTAACCGTGCCGCCATCTGGCATACTGACAGTTGAAGAAGCATCATTGACTAAAATATTTCCAATCTGTGGCAATGCACTCGCTCCAATGTTATTCCAGCCATTACCAACACGAATATATTGCCATCTACCATTTTCAAACTGCCATCTATATTCACCTAAAGATCTTACAAATAATTGACTTAAACTACTACTAGCAGAAGCTAAATTTCTATTTGGCATTGGATTTAGTGTTTGCCAAGAACCAACACAAATTCCAGTATTCAAACCATCACCCAAATAACAACTTTTAGCAGATTCATTATCAATACATGGCGTACCTTCTTTTGTTCCGCCTCCTACACAAATTGAACCTACACAATTTCCATTGTAACAAGCATAAGGCGTACCTGCTCTGATGTTTGGCCCAGGATTTAGTGTGCCATCATTGATTGTCAAAGTATTTTCCGCTTCCACATAAATAGGTTGATTACCAGATTCTGTTGGTCGCGAGTCCCAAGTTGAAGGATTGTTTTCATTTTGCATCTGATTTGAACCATCCTGGAAATAACGAGACAGGCCACTTTGATAAACCGCACCAAAAGGTACACTGTCTTTGATATAATTATAATCCAGAGGTGTGACATTATAACCGCTAAACTGATCAACTCTAGTCCAATATGGATAAGCGGTAATATTTCCATTTGGTTCTACCTGTGCTACCTGAGATAAAACAGTACAAGACTCCCTTAAATAGTATGTTATATTCCATTGCGCGGCATCATTGCCATCACCAGAATAATCATCCATATATATTTTATAAATTTTTGGACTTCCTTGTTGATCAAATACAACACCAAATATTAAATAATCTGCTGAATCTGCACATGAACCATCAATTGGCCTGTCATCCCCACTATTTGCATAACTACAAGACGTGCCCCAAATAAAATCTGTTTCTAAAAATTGATTTGCTGAATTACCAAGTGTATCAGTTACCCATCCACCTAAAGTAGCTACTGCTTGTGATCTGGTCATACGTGAACCTCTATCTAAAACTACCCGAGACGGATATTCAGGTCTACTACCTGCAGCCTTTGTTAATACTATTTTTTCTATTTCATATTCTTTAATATTCAGATTTTCTTTATATCTATTTGGTTCTAAATAAAATGGAAAGCTAGCATAACGAGTACCTTCGCCTCTTGAACAACCGCCTACAGCATAAGTATTATTTGCTAAATCACTTAAACATGTGGGATTAGGATTATTTGCAAATGCGAATTTATTACCACTTACAAAATATTTATAGTTATCATGTGAATAATTTAATGTAGCTGGAATTGAATTTTCCTTACCCTCAGAAACTAAACAATAATAAAGCGGTACTTTTTCTTCGAATATCAACGGGGTTTCGTTTATCTGAGCAACTGAACCCTTGATAATATCAATTGGCCACCAGTTAACACAGTAAGCCGGATTTCTCGGATCAACTTCTGCACAAAAACCAGGCCAACCAACATAAGACTTGGTGCCTTTGACATAATTGCACTCTGGAGAACTCGTTTCTGGATACAAGCGACAACGCTGACTCAAAAGTGTTTCTGGAGAATTGGTTACTTTTAAAGCTGGTAGTATTGTTAAACCATCAAAGAAAACTTCACCTTCACGAACATCACGTAGTTCGCCTCGAATAACAACATTGTTTGATGTATTGGTGAATCTGATTGCAAATGATTCCCAACCATTGCTATAGTCTAATCTATTACCAAAATTTCCCCTAACCTCACTTCCATTTTGAATAATCATAATATCAGCACCAGCCGTTACATTGGCAGATGCAACATTTTGCCATTTAATATACCCAGACAAAATATATTCTGAAGGAGATAGAGGTAAAGCTTGACCTAAGTAAACAGTGCTATTACCTGCACTTGCATTATTGGCACTGATAGATAATTTTGCAGCTCTTATTCCAGAAATAGATTGATTATCAGGTGTCACTCGACAAGTGCTATTGGCATTACAATTTGAGTCATCAGTATTCCAATATGGAAATGGTGATTGTAATGGCTGATTGGTATTAATAGTTTCTTCAAAACTTGAATTATATAAAATATTCGCTTCATTACCGACTTGGGTCATCAGGTTATAAGGCAAATAACCAGGTGTGGTACCATCTCCAGAACTAAAACCTAACCAACTCATACCAGCTTTGGTATAGCCACTCATCAAGCGTAAATCCTCAACTGTATATGGACTAGAATAACCAGTAGCGCCACTAATTTGTTGACCAACTATTTCTGTATTTGGCAACACTGGGAAGCTATTACATTCACCACTATCATTTAAACCATCACAAATACCAATATCAAAACATTTATCATCGCGATTGCCTTCACTATCAAAAGCTTGAATTCTCGTCTTACAATACAACCATTCTTCACAGGCTCTATCTTTTTGTACTTGCAAAATTATATTGGCACTATTTTCTGCTGGATTCAAACTAGAGATAGGTACACTACCATCAGGTGTAGTTGTGGTGTAGGCACTTGGAGTATAAGCCTGAGGGGTGCCATCAGTTTTGTTGAAAAGCCTGCAACCACGTTGTCTATCAACCAATCCGTTACAAGCTGCTGTATTGACTGATTGTTCAAGATAAAAATAAGAACTCTTAGTTACTTCCGGATCGCCTTCTGGGTCAATATACTGACTACAACCCATAGCCTCTGGAGAACAAAGTCCTACCCAACCATCATAGTTTGAATTTGTACTTGGCACTGGTTGTGATGGATAGGATTGTAAATCTGGGCAAAACTCTTCCGTGCCACTTTGGTACCAACCAGCAGATGTTCGCCCCGGCAATAATTTGTATTCACAAGTCCGATTAGCGGGATCTATCAAAAACGCCGTAGCTCCCGTTCTCTCATTGGTGTACTGTTCACAATAAAGTCCGCCCACACCACACATCGTGGCATTATAATTTTGTGGACTATCTATAATATATTTGTCATTGAAGGCAACTACGGCGCCATCTGACTGTCGGTCGATTATTGCCTCACCTGCCAAAGTACAACCAGCAAATTGACTGGCACAATATTTATCCTGATCGTCAACTAAATAAACTATATTATCAGCTGGCACTACTACATCATCAAGTCCTTGTGGATCAGAAAAGGGGTTGTTACCGGTATTATATGTTTGACTAAAAGGTGAATTGGAATTTTTAGTATCAATCAAAGCTTTACAGCCTACCTTGGAATCACTACAAAGCGCGGTAAAGCCAAGTAGATTTGTTTGATTACCTCTAACATTACGATAGGCCTGACAACCTAACTGAGCGCCAACAAAAGGTTGATTGCAAATAGCAGGTGTCTCCCAAGAATCAGCTATTAAATAATAACTATCTGTCACTTCTCGTAAAATAATATTGTCGATGAAAACATTAGTTGCGTTGGTTTGTAAATATTCGTAAGCTACCACTGCTCTATCAAAATTAACCGGTCCCAATCGATAGTACTGCCATTCATCTGTTAAGTTGACTGAACCAAACTGTCGTTGGGAACCAGCAATCGGCACTAAATCTTCAAAATTGGCTATAGCTTGAGCTTTAGCTTTATTGATAAGTGATAAATTATTATCTTTTTTAGTAATTTGACTAGGTTGATAAGCTTGAATTTCAAAAGATAAATTGGCTGACGCTCCAGAACTTCTGGCCCAAAAAGAAATAGTATAATTTTTTCCTTGTCTAATGATTTCATTTACCCGTTTATAAGCTTGGGCACCTGTCAGTTGTATAGAATGACCGCCAACATAAACTGACTCACTAGAATTGAAACCATTTAACCAACCTTCGCTAGTTCCTGATTCAAAATCATCATTAACTATAATAGTAACTACATTGCCTTGATTACCCCGGTATTCTTTACAACCAACAGCCACTGCCTGACAAGACTTACTAAAAGATTCTATACCATAAATAATACTACTATCAACTGTCCGACGTAGGGGGTGACAATCGTCGGTAGCATAAGTAACTGTCATAATATCTCTTGCCCAATTACTACCTTCAGCGTCAATAAAAATACGACAGTTCAATGGATCATCTGCGGGATCACAACTAGTACCTGTCGGTGCGGCACCACCAGCTGATTGTAAACGCCAAGTCTTCAACTGATAACCACTAGTATCACTACCTTCCCAAGTATAAAAAACTTTAGCCGCTGGATCATTGGGTAGGATACATTCTCTAATATAGGTAAAGTGTTTTATTCCTTCACCACCTTGAGCCACTTCATCTAAATTGGTAAATTCTTCACAACCAACATCACTTAAGCGACAACTAGTAGCTGAGGCAGGGATTATATTTTCAATTACTGGTGCTGCTACTGGATTAGCTCGGCTTTCAAAATAGGTTGGTACTTCCAAATATTGATCATAACCAACACAAGACGCGCTACAATAATCATTATTACCTAAAACTGCTGGCACCGGCGGATCACCATTGATAGGAGTATACAAACTGCAACCTACTTCAGTCGCTGTACAACTTTGCGCATAATTATCACAACGTGAATCTCGATTAGGGTCATTGATATCAGTGGGACAATTTAAATAACTTGGTGCTTTTTTGATATTTTTTTCCTGTACCAATCCCCATTCACCATAAGAATCCAAAATACCAGCCTCAGCATAAACGCTTTGGTTGTTTTGGACATATTGAAAAATTGATTGAGTCGTAGCTTCGTAACCATCAGGAGCTGACATATTGGTAAGTTCAACAAATTTATTACAACCTTCATCTTTGGCATTACAAGTTTTTACTTGATTATTAAAATATCTAGCATAACTTATATCACCTAAATCAGTCCGGTTATAAACATCACCAAAAGTAATTTGATTGTCAGTACCAAAATTGTTGGTAGCTTGGTTCCAAATATCATCAGCCCAGTAACCACCGGCAGTTTTATACATACTATACCAGCGACAACCAACTTGTGACGCGTCACAATTTTCCATAGTTGCTGCTATATAGGAAGTTTTATCATTGGTTGATTTTTTAACATAAGTTTCACAAGTAGAAAATTGAGGTAAACATTCCTGGCCTTGAAAATTCCAAGTATCTCTTTCTTTGGTACAATAACCATATTTTTGGCAGGTACCATTGGGATTTTGTACAATACAAGTTTGTTCATCTGCACAGTAATTGGCTCTTTGTAATGATTCTTCATTGACGGTAATAGTACCACCAAAACCATCGGGCGTTTCTACTGAAATATTCACTCGCTGAGCAATCTGCGGACCAGGTCCTTCAACCCGACACTCGTACTCAGGCAATTTCAATACCCAATTAGGATCAACTAGGTGATAAAAAGGTGAAGAAGTAGAATTAAAGACTTGAAAATTATCTGCCGGTGTTCCCATGACTTGAGCCAAAGTAAAAGTTTCATTCGTGTTATTTATATCTTTAATATAAAGTGCAGCCAACTCCCAAGTTACTGGTAATATACGATACTTGCGCATAAATACTAAGCTACGATAAGGATAGCCATTGGTATAAGAAGGTTCACTGCCATCACTCAAAAAACCAAAAGGTTTATTGACATCTAAGTAACCCTGCTCAATAGCTTGTCTGACAGTCAAGCGCTGATCAATCGCCGTGGCTAAACGACTATCAATAATACAGTTATCAAATAAACGGGCTTGATTTTCCGGCGGACAAGAAGATAATTTTCCTAAAACATCAACACTACCGCCACCACGAAAAGCGGGTACAATAAATTCAGCAAAACTGGCATCAGCTGCTCTGGTACCAAAAGAACTTCCCACCCCAAAGTCGCCTGGACCACCACCGGTAGCCCCACCTTTGCCTGTTAAAATACCTTTTTGTAATCTTTGTAAAAATTTAGATGCAAAAGTATTGGTAAAAGTGTTGATAGCATCAGCCACGATATCACCAGTTAAAGTTTTCTGTCCACCACTAATAGCATCAACAATTGATGCTCCTAAAGTTTCTTTATTGAAAATAGCTGGAGTTTTAATATCAGCAAAACCCAATTTGCCAATTGGCGAAGTCAAACTTTTTATATCTGATTCCATTTCTCTTACTAACAAAGCCAGTTCGGTTTCTTTAGCTTTTCTGGTAGATATATTTGAAGTTAGTATGAATTGTGCACCTAACTCATTAGCCGAAGGATCAAAATATTGTGCTAGTAGATGAAAATTTTCCGCGTCCAGCAACCTTAAATCTGGCTTCTGACCATTGATAGATACATTTAGTAATTTAGTTTTTAAAATATCATTGAAAGTACAAGTGGCTCTTTGTGGTTCAAAAGCTTGTTTAGTTCTCAAAATCAACTGTAATTTTATATTGGCATTGTAAGGTTCGCATAAACTAACACCAAAAGTATCTCTGGCAATACCATCTAAAGCACTGCCAACTGCTTCGTTGCCAATTTGTTCTAAATAAGCACCCACGCCTTGGTCCCAAAATAATGGTTTTTGACCTTTATCACCAGTGGCTAAATAAGTAGCTGTGTCATAAGCCACGCGTTGTAAAAAATATTCTAAAGAATTTTTATAAACTATCTTAGCGGCCCGTTGGACAAATAGCCAAACTTTATCCGCAATTTGTCCTAAAGTTCTAGGAATATCAGCTACGGTTGTAGCGGCAGTTGCAAACTGAGCTTGGGCATTTTTTACTGGCAAAGATGAAAAAGCCACGCCTGATAAAAACAATATTAGTATTAAATATAATATTCTTTTTTTGAGCGTTGGCATATAAAATTTATTATATAAATAAATTAATTACTTCCTGTTCTTATTTCTTCATATAAATCCATCAAATCCTGGTCACTGACAGCGTTGACTTGCTCAGCTGGAACGCCATTGGCAATTAACAGTTCTCTTAACTGAGCGGGGGAAGAAATCACTACCTCATCTCCTACCGTACTACTAGCTTGACCTGTAATTGGTCCGACTTGATTTTCAGTTTCAACATAAGCTTGTAAAAACATCTGTCGTAAAGAATTGTCATCGATTTCATTTAAAGTTGCTTGATCCAAACCACTATTTAAAAGTAACTGTCTAATTTCTGCGGCGGAAATATTATAAGGATCTATCAACACTTCTGAAGTAACTGTGGTTTGGCTAGAAGTAACCGTAGCAGCACTATCTACTAAACACTTTTGACCAGCTGGGCACAAAGGATTATTGCCTGTTTCTATTTCCAATTTATCTGAATAACTGTCAGAATCAGAGTCTTCCAAATAAGGTGACGTTCCATAAACATAAAGTTCATCATAGTCCGACAAACCATCACCATCAGTATCTTTAGCTCTAAGTTCGGCTAAATTTTTTATCTGATCTTCTACTGTACCTTGAATCTGTTGCTTTGTAGCTAATGTGTTTTGATCAATTACAAATGGACTACGAATAGTATCTATTATCCGCCAGCCACCAAAAATCAAAGCAATTAAACCAAAAATGATAAAAAATCTCCCTTGATTCTTGGGAACTGCAAAATAATTTTTTAATTTATCAAATACCGGCTCTTTTTTTCTGTCCACATTATAAAAATATATTTTCTTAATGTTATTATAACAGATTTTTTCAAAATAGTCAAAAGGAAAATCTACTAATTACTAATAACTAATTATTAGTTACTAATGAATGAATAAATAAATAAATTAATTAATAAATTAAATAATTAAAAAATTCATTAATCACTAGTTATTAGTAATTAGTTATTTAATTCAGTTACCAAATCCTGCCATTGTTTTAAGTCCAACTCCTGCGCTCTAACTAGTGGTTTAAAATTTAATTTAGTAAAGATTGATTTAATATCATCTTTTTCCATCTTCAATCCGGCAACTAAATTGTGTGCTAAAGTTTTACGTTTACTAGCAAAACCAATCCGTGCCAACTGCCAAAATTTTTTTTCAGCAATTTCATCAACAATTTTATCAATATCTATTCTGATAATCGCAGAATCTACTTTGGGACGAGGAAAAAATTTTCCACTTTTTACTCTGGCCACTATTTTGGGTGTACCATAATATTGAACTGACAGTGACAATAAACTATGGTGACCTGCCTCGGCACAAACTCTCTCAGCCACCTCTTTTTGCAACAACATTACTATTAGGTTAGGACGATGAGTACTAGTTAAAAATTTTCTAATTATTTTTCCAGTAATATAATAAGGGATATTACCTACCAATTTATAGTTGCTAGGTAATATACTTTCATTAAATTTCAAAATATCTTGATGTACCAATTCTAAATGGGGACTTAAAGGTTTTAGATTTTCTAAAATAGGTATAAGTTTATCATCAGATTCTACGGCTATTACTTTTTTTGCTTGAGCTAACAATTTGCTGGTTAAAAAACCAAGTCCTGGTCCTATTTCCAATACCGTATCAGTTTTATCTATCTCAGCCGCAGCTACAATTTGCTCATATACTTTTTCACTAATTAAAAAATTCTGCCCGCGACCACGATTTGGTTTGAGATTATATTGTTTCAATATATAAGCAGTTGCCGCGGAAATATCCATACTTTATAAATTATTAATTACTAATGACTAATATCTAATGAATTTTTTAATTAGTAATTAATAATTAGTTATTAGTAATTATATCTTTATCTCTCCTTGTCGCAATACAACCAGCTGATCTTTTTCTAAAGCCACGATAGTTGAAGGTTTGATAGGTGGCAACTGACCACCGTCAATAATTAAATCTGGCTGATATTTTATATTTTTAAACTGGTTAATTACTTGACCAGCATTATGACATTCATTTTGCCCTGCTAAATTGGCACTGGTAGCAGTAATTGGCTTACCTAATTTTTTTGCTAATTTTGTAAGTAAATCATAACTACTTACTCTGGCTACTACTGTATTATCTTGACTGACTTTTATTTTTTTATTTTTTACTTTAAATCTTATAGCCAAAGGACCGGGCCAATATTTTTTAGCTAAAATTTCTAAAACTTTTGGTAGATAAAAAAAATTCTTGGCCATACCAAGTGAAGAACAAATAACCGGCAGTGGTTTATTGAAATTTCTCCCCTTTATTTGATAAATTTTTTTAACAGCTTTTTTATTGGTAGCATCAGCCACTAGTCCATAAACTGTTTCTGTAGGCAGAACTAATACTTGTCCTTCTTTCAATCTCTTTACTAGATCAGTTAAAACAACTTCTTTTATATTATTCAATTGCATTAATGATAATAATTAATTATTAATTACTAATCAATTATTTAATTTATTAATTAACTAATTAAAAAATTCATTAGATATTAGTCATTAGTAATTAGTAATTTTATTTTACTACTATATTCACAATTTTCCCTGGTACATAAATTTCTTTCACAATTTTTTTACCAGTTAAATATTTTTTAATATTTTCTTGTTCCCGCGCCAACAACAAAACCTCAGCTTGTTTAGCATCTACTTTGACTGCTATACTGCCACGTAATTTACCATTAACCTGTATAGCCACAGTTACAATTTCATCTTGTACCAAATTTTTATCCCAAGTGGGCCAAGATTGCTTAGCTACTAAACCTTGATTGCCGATACTCTGCCATAACTCTTCAGCCAAATGCGGAGCAAAAGGACTTATAATTATCAACAAATCAGATAAAGTTTTTTTGGTAAATGATTTTTCCTTAGCCATTTGATTAACCAGTATCATCAAAGCGGAAATAGCGGTGTTGAATTTAAATACCTCAATATCTTCACTCACTTTTTTAATTGTTTGTTGAAACAATTTTTTTATTTCTTTGGACTCACCGGCCGGCTGATTATTGGCCAACCATTCAGCTACCACTAACCAAAATTTTTCCAAAAAACGCCTAGCGCCAATAATACTACTAGTTGACCAAGGTTTAGCATCTTCCAATGGACCCATAAACATTTCGTAAACACGCATGGTGTCCGCCCCATACTCTGCCACCACTTCATCTGGGTTAATCACATTGCCACGCGATTTTGACATCTTTTGATTGTCTTCACCCAAAATCATACCTTGATTTCGCAACTTCATAAATGGTTCATCTATTTTAAGATAACCAAAATCACGCAAAGCTTTGGTAAAAAACCTGGCGTACAAAAGATGTAAAACTGCATGCTCTGCCCCGCCAATATAAATATCAACCGGTAACCAAACATCAGTTTTATCTTTACTAAAAGCTTGATTAATATTATGAGGATCACAATAACGTAAGAAGTACCAAGACGAGCAAACAAATGTATCCATGGTATCTACTTCCCGACGGACATCATCGCCACTAGCGCCACACTTAGGACAGGTGACTTGATGAAATATTTTAGAATTTACTAAAGGCGACTCCCCAGTTGGCTTGAAATCAACATCTTGAGGAAGCAGTACGGGTAAATCTTTTTCTGGCACGGGTACCAAGCCACACTTTTGACAATAAATAATTGGGATAGGTGCTCCCCAGTAACGTTGTCTAGAAACCAACCAATCCCGCAATCGATATTGTACCTTCATTTTTCCCCCCACCTTTTTAGTAATTTTATCTTTGGCAACTTCACTGTCCAAGCCAGTAAATTCTTCGGAGTTAATCAATATACCTTCTTCAACATACAACTCTAAAATATTTTCTAATTTTGAATTTTGAATTTTGAATTTTGTTTTTGGCTTAATTACTTGAATAATCTTTAAATTATATTTTTTAGCAAACTCAAAATCCCTCTCATCATGTGCCGGTACAGCCATAATCGCACCAGTACCATAAGTTGCCAAAACATAATCGGCAATAAAAATTGGTAATTCCTTGCCACTGGCAGGATTAATGGCTTTGATACCCTGCAATTCGACACCGGTTTTTTCTTTATTTAAATTGGTTCTTTCCAAATCAGATTTTTTCTTTGTTAATTGTATATATTTTTGCACCTCTTCTAAATTCAAGATTCTAGATTCTAGATTCTTTACTAATTCGTGCTCCGGCGCCAACACCATATAAGTCGCACCGAACAGAGTATCAGGTCTGGTTGTAAATACCTTGATGCTCAATTCTTCATTCTTAATTCCAAATTCTATTTCCGCTCCTTCACTTTTACCAATCCAATTCCGTTGGGCGGCTTTGATGTGTTCGGGCCAATCTAAATCATCAAGCCCTTGTAGTAACTCTTCAGCGTATTCCGTAATCTTAAAAAACCATTGCTCTAAATCTTTTTGCTTTACTTCATTTTGACACCGCTCACAACGACCATCTACCACTTGCTCATTAGCCAGTACTGTCTGACAATGTTCACACCAATTCACTTTGGCTTTTTTCTTGTAAGCCAAACCGTGTTTATACATCTGTAAAAACATCCACTGGGTCCAACGATAATAATTTGGATCAGCCGTGTTTACTTCTCTTGACCAGTCATAAGAAAAACCAAAAGATTTTATTTGTCGCCGAAAATTATCAATACTCCGAGCAGTAGTTTCCCAAGGTGGCACCCCAACTTTTATAGCATAATTTTCTGCTGGCAGACCAAATGCATCCCAACCAATGGGATTTAAAACGTTATACCCTTGCTGACGTTTGTAACGGGCGATGATATCAACCGCTGTATAACTTTCGGGATGTCCGACGTGCAATCCAGCTGCTGAAGGGTAAGGGAACATGCAAAGAGCGTAATACTTTTTTTGTTTAGCTTTTTCCGTAGCTTTAAAAACTAGCTCCTGTTCCCATAGCTTTTGCCACTTAATTTCTATTTTTTTATGGTCGTAATGTTTGTCCATTTGTTTTATAAAACAACTTTACTCTAACATTCACCAACTATTTTTTCAACATATGACCATTGACCAAAATGCTTAAATAACCTATTATATACTTTGATCGATAAAATATTAACACAACTTCAGGGATATTGTTTAATAGTTATAAAAACAGGTAAAAGTAGTGGTTGATAATATGTCTGAAAATTGTGATTTGGGAATAGTTTATACCTCAATCATTCAAAAATATCTTGATTGTAGCCTCGGTTAAAACCTTGAAATTTTTTTCTTGGTTAATAAATATTTTAGTGTGGCTCTACAAAAAATTATTACACAAACCAGTCTATTGGTTTGGTATTTTTTTATGGCGCTATATTATCATTAATATATATCATACCTATCTTTTTCTAAATCGCTTTATTGCCAAACTACTACAAAGTCATAACAATAAACTGGCGATACTACTAAATAAAAAAATAATTACACCTTTTATTATTTTACTAATGACTCTGGCGGTGGTGACCAATAATATTGCCGCCAAAGAAACTACTAGAGAAGATTTTGGCAGACAAAGTATTTTATTTACCTTAGCGCAAGATGAATTTGGTGGACATGAAATTATTGAAGATAAACAAAAACCTCAAGTGAATACTGATTATGCCACCAAAGAAATGGTCGCTTTATCAGTTGATAACACAGGCATTAACACTGACTCAGGAGATAACAATATAGCCATAGCTCAAGGTAGTGCTTTAGTCCAACAAAATATTATTGCGGCTGACCAAGCTCGTACCAGAATAGATGTAGAAAATTATACTGTTCAACCTGGTGACACTGCTTCATCTATTGCTAGTACTTATGGGCTGTCAGTGACATCAATTCTCTGGGCCAACAACCTAAACAATAGATCCATTATCAAACCCGGACAGACTTTAAAAATACCACCACAAGATGGGGTGGTTTATACTATTGCCAAAGGTGATACTATTAAAAAAATTGCGGAAATTTATCAAGCTGATGAACTTAGTATTTTAGAAGCTAATGCTAATCTTGATCCCAATGCACTGGCAGTGGGTGGAGAAATTTTTATTCCTGATGGTGTTAAACCTGCGCCAAAAATAATCGCCCCAACCAAACCAGCTACTGCTGTGGCAATTAGAAATATTTTATCCCCCAATACTCCTCTGCCGGAAGCGGCAACTGATATGGAACTTGAAAATAAATTTTTGTGGCCTGCTAAATCACGTCGTATTAACCAATATTATAGTTGGCGACACCGGGGACTTGATATTGATGGCGATATTGGTGATCCCGCTTACGCTCCTGAATCAGGTAAAGTAGAACGAGCCGGTTGGAGTAATGGCTACGGTTACAATGTAATTATCAATCACGGTAATGGTATTAAAACCTTACAGGGACACTTTTCTAAAATTTTAGTAGAAGTAGGCGATACAGTCGAACGCGGTGATGTTATTGCTTTGATTGGTTCAACTGGTTGGTCAACTGGAGCTCATATTCACTTTGAAGTTATGGTGAATGGCGTTAAAGAAAACCCTTTTACTTATACCAAATAGAATTTATTATAAAGCAATTAAATAATACATTCTAGATTATTTATTCTAAATTCTATTATCACATTTGTCTTAAATTCGGTCGATACTGAATACTTTCGGCTACTTGAGGTAAATCGATATTTTCTACTCCAGCCAAATCTGCTATCGTACGAGCAAGTTTTAAAAGCCGGTGATAAGATCTGGCTGATAAATTCATTTGGTGAACAGCATTTTTTAAAATTTCTTTAGCTGGTTCAGACAACTGACAAAACATTTCAATTTCCTTAATACCCATTTCCGCATTAGTAAATATTTTCTTATTGGCAAAACGTTGTACTTGTTTTTGTCTAGCGGAATTAATTCTCGCTAAAATTTTAGCTGATGACTCGCCTGTCTGTATACTAGTTAATTTTTCATATTCCACTCTTGGCACTTCAATATGTAAATCAATCCGGTCAAGTAAAGGACCGGAAATTTTCTTTTGATAATTTAACATTTGAGCTGGACTGCACAGACAATGTTTAACTGGATCACCATAAAATCCGCACGGACAAGGATTCATCGCTGCCACCAACATAAATTTAGCTGGAAATTGTATACTGCCATGTGCTCGGGAAACTGTTACAAAACCGTCTTCTAACGGTTGTCTAAGGGAGTCTAAAACATTTCTAGGAAATTCTGGAAATTCATCCAAAAATAAAACTCCCCGGTGAGCTAAACTAATTTCACCGGGTTTAATATAAGTACCACCACCAACCAAAGCTACTGACGATGAGGTATGGTGAGGAGCACGGAAAACTCTTTGTCTAACCAAAGGATGTTCAGTGGTCAATAAACCAGCTACTGAATGTATTTTGGTTACTTCCAAACTCTCAACTAAATTCATGGGTGGTAAAATACTAACCAAAGCTCTGGCTAATAAAGTTTTACCTGACCCTGGTGGACCTGATAATAAAATATTATGTCCCCCAGCGGCGGCTATTTCTAGAGCTCTTTTCACTGACTCCTGACCTTTGATGTCAGCGAAATCAACTGCTTCCACTTTTTCTAAAGGCAGGTGGGTATTGGGCTTAGCTGGTGTTAGTCCTATTTGTCCAGATAAAAATTCCGCTGCTTGTCGCAAATTATCTACACCAAAAATTTCTATACCAGTTACTATACTAGCTTCAGCTTGACTAGCCTGGGGCACAATAAACTTGCGTATGCCTTTTTCCTGACAACTTATTACCATTGGCAATATTCCGGTGACTGGACGTAGCGAACCATCTAGAGACAGCTCACCGCAAATCATAAATTCTTGTAAATTTTTTTGGGCCTGACACTGACCAGAAGCACGAAGTAAAGCTAAGGCAATAGGCAAATCAAAACTTGGTCCTTGTTTTTTTATATCCGCTGGAGCTAGGTTGACCGCGATACGAGACGGAGGGAATTTAAAACCAGAATTCTTAATGGCACTTCTGATTCTTTCCCGTGATTCTTGTACCGCCGCATCTGGTAAACCCACAATAATAAAAGAAGGCAAGTTAGTAGCAGTTATATCAGCTTCCACCTCTACTAACACTCCCTCCAACCCCAATAAAGATGCGGAAAGTAGATTGACTGACATTTATCTATTTATAATCTTTAGTTGAAATTAAATAAATTAATGCTGCTGCACCTGTAACAATATACACATCTGCCAAATTGAATACCGGCCAAAACCAAATTGATATATAATCAACCACCCCTTGGTAAAAAATTCTATCAAGTAAATTACTATAGCCACCGACGACAATCAATCCTAACCAAAAAACCAAATAATAATATTTTTTTTGCCACCAAAAATAACCAACCAAAAAAAGAAACAACCAACTGATTATTATCAATATTAAACCCCAATTTTGACCAGGCAAAAAACCAAATAAAAAATTTTTATTTTGCCATAACTGCCAACTAAACCAAGAGTTAGCAAAAAAAACCTTTTCAGGTTCTTGTAATACAAGATGTTTTAAGAATCTATCCAAAAAAAATAAACCAAAAGCAAATATTAACCATTGGTTTATTTTTTGTCTCCTCATTTAATAAAATTTTAAGATTTATCAGCTTGGCATTTCATGCAAAAATTAGCCGCGGGATAAGCTTGCAGTCTTTCCATTTGTATTTCATGACCGCACTGCTCACACAATCCATAAGTGCCATTGTCAATTTTATCCAATGCTTTAACCGTTGCTTGTAATAAACTTTCTAAATTTTTTTCTATACCCAACCGAGAGGAATAATTGTTTACTTCAGCGGCATTGGAATCTAAATCATCACCCCAATTGGGAAACCGTGAATCAAAATCATCAGGCACTTCTTCTTTTTTATCTGCAATCGACAGTAACTCTTTTTCTAAACGATTTTTCTCAGTAACTAAAGTTTCTTTAATTTTTTGTAATAAGTCTTTGTCCATAAAATAAATAAAAAAAATCTCTCCACCTAAATTATAACAAACTAATATTGAAAATAATAGACCTAATAATAATCTCTTATTGACAAAATAAATAATTTATGTTATAATATATTAATTAAGCAAAAAAGACGCCGGGGTTACCGGCGCCCTATATATAATAAAATATTTAATGGCTGAGTAACTCCGGCGTTTATTGTCATTTCTTGAACAAATTTTCACTTAAATTATTAAGTAAATATTTGTATTTTCTTTAAAATGACAGTTTACGCCTGTTCCGACTTAAGGCTGTTTTACTACCTAACCTTGGTGGGTTATCCTTTTCTTTTGTAGAAAATGGGCCCTTTTTGTCTTTTTGTTTTTGTTTTGTCTTATGGTCGGTTCACAAGATCCGGTTAGGGAGAAAAAATTACTCCAAAATAGTTAAAATTTGGAATAATTTTCTGGAAATGAACTTACTACATCTTTATTATATCATCAATTTTAAAAAAAGTCAATAACCTCCTACACTTTTTTTATTCTAATATTAAATAAAAAATTAGATATGTTTATAATTAACAATTTTTTTACTCAAAAATTGAACACTTTATGTGTTCAATTTATCAATTTTTATCAACAAATTATCCACATACTTGTTAATTATTAGTAACATGCCCTATAAATAAGCTGTTTTTTATTATACCAATAACTAAAGCTATATAATTTATCTCCTATTCTTAAGGAATAATTCTCTTCAGGATCATCTTGGCAAATAGTTTGTTCAACTTGATTTTTGGCTTTGGTTATCAATCTATTTAATAACTTCAAATCATTGCCTATAACATATCGATTATCAATTAATGTGTAAAAGATATAATCTTCTGTATTGAAGTATAATATATAAATATTTTGCCCAGATAAATTATAAGTTTGAAAATTGACGTTTTGCTCAGTGGCAATAAACTCTTTAATTACTGTCTTATCTGGTAAAATTGTATCCTTAATTTGCGGATTAAAATAACCTAATATTTTTGCAGTTACTTGAAAAATCAGATTGTGAATTTTTTGTTCTGCGGGAGAACTTATTAGCCAAGCTGGAACATTTTCCTTTTTTTTATTTTCCATTGAAACTACCAAATCATAATACCCCCCAAGCTTTATTAATTCTTGCTCAATATTTACTCCTGACATGGCTTGTAATTTTTTTACATATTTATACCAATCAGCAGATTGATTTTGTTGCCATAACCAGATTAATTCATCGGCTTTTAAACTATAAAAAAACATATTTTCTCCATAAAATGACTGGAACCACTGTTTATTTTTATGATTATTTATAACTTGATCTGATTTTTCTAAGGATTTTATTTCAATAAAATTTTTATAAATTTCCAAGCGCCAGCTATCTGATAAATTAAATTTATTGTAACCACTAGCTAAGTTGTTAAAATCCACATAAGCATAAGGCGTGTCACTGGGACGAGAAAAACCTGGCCATACTTTTATTAATAAGGAATCATTTCCTGATTTTGCACTAAAATATTTATCTCTTATGGCTTCAGCTTGATAACCTATAATCAGTAAATTGCCACTGGTGGCGGCAGTCAAATTGTTAGCTAATTCTGGTAATGTTTGTTGCGGCCAATAAACCAGCCAGCCGACATCATTCATCTCCTCTGATCTAAAAATTACATAAGCATACTCTTGAGCTGACAAACTGTTAATTAAATTTTGTTGAGCAAAAAAATCAGGAAAAGAAGACAATAAATTAGTTTTGAGGTCAGTGGGTACTGACTGCCAATTGGCATCATCAACCAAAGCATGAGAAAAATGCAGATAAAAACCTATATTTTCCGTAGTTAAGTTGCTGATAATATTATCTGAACTCACATTTAAATCTTCATAAACAATACTAACTAGCCCAAACACAACCAATAAACTGACTAGCGAGCCAAATAACCAATGCTTAAATTTTGTTGATAATAAATAATTGTTTAGCATAGTTTAATTATAACAAAAAACTGCTTATATTATCATAAGCAGTTTTCTTTAAAATATTTTTTAATAACGATTATTATCTCGACGATGATTTCGTTGTGCTGGACGACTAGGACGACTAGAGCGTGGAGGTTGTTCCACAAAGCCTTCTGGTTTAGGTAATAAAACTTTTCGGGAAAGATTAACTCTACCTAAATCATCTATTTCAATAACTTTTACTTTAACCTTATCACCTACTTTTAAAACATCTTCAACAGTATTGACACGGTGCCATTCTAATTCACTGATATGCACCATACCCTCTTTACCTGGTAGAATTTGAACAAAAGCACCAAAATCCATCAATCTAGTCACTGTGCCCTCAAAAATTTCACCTACCTCAACTTCACGCACAATATTCTCAATCCATTCCACGGCTTTTTTAACTTGTTCCGGGTCTGTGCCGGTTACCATTACCGTGCCGTCTTGCTCAATATCAATTGTTGTTCCTGTTTTATCAATAATTTCATTGATAACTTTGCCGCCTGTTCCAATAACATCTCTTATTTTATCAATACTAATTTTGATAGTAACAATACGTGGCGCGTAAGGTGACAATTCAGCTCTCGGGCTGGGTAAAACTGCCAACATGGCTTGTAATATTTTTTCTCTGGCTACTTTAGCGGCTGTAATTGCTTCTCTGCAAACTTGATAACTAATTCCCCCGAGCTTAATATCAACTTGAACAGCGGTAATACCTTGAGCACTACCAGCTACTTTAAAATCCATATCACCGGCATGATCTTCTACTCCTTGAATATCAGTCAAAATTCGATAATCATTTTTATCTTTGGGATTGGACATCATACCGATAGCAATACCAGCAACTGGTGCAATAATTGGCACCCCGGCATCCATTAAAGCTAAGGTTGAGCCACAAGCTGAAGCTTGTGAAGATGAACCATTGGAAGACAATACTTCTGATACCACTCTAACGGTATAAGGAAAAACATCTTTATTGGGGATTACCGGTTCCAAAGCTTTTTCAGCAAGTGCGCCATGACCAATTTCTCTTCTCCCTGGACCCCGCATGGGTGATACTTCGCCGACACTAAAAGGGGGAAAATTATAATGGTGCATATAGCGTTTTTTACCTTCCACTTCCATAGTATCAAGCAACTGTTCGTCACCAGGAGAACCTAAAGTAACTACCGACAAGACTTGAGTTTCACCCCGAGTGAATAAGCCGCTACCATGGGTACGGGGAAGTAAACCCACCTCTACTTGCAACGGCCTAACTTCATCCAAAGCTCGCCCGTCAACTCTCTTGTTTGTTTTTAAGACAAAATCGCGAGCTGCCTCATCCAAATATAAAGAAAATTTGGACAATGCTTTACTACGCATTTCCTTGGTTACTTCATTATCGGCTTTCAATGATTCATTGAGTTCTTGTTCCAAGGCAACAATTTTTTGCCGATATTCATTTTTTGACTGATAAGGAAATAAAGTTTCAATTTTTATTTTAGCAAAAAATTCTTTGACTTTGGCTTCAACAATTGCTACTTCTTTTTTCGAATCATCACTTTGCTTTGGCTCTTCATCTTTTGGCAAACCAGCAGCTTTTCTTAACTCTTGAAAAAACGGAAAAATCTTTTTTAAATGTTTATGACCAAATTCCAAAGCCGCAATCATATCTTCCTCTAAAACCTGTTTGGCCCCAGCTTCAATCATCACCGCTTCTTCTTCAGTTCCAACCAAAACCAAATCTAAATCAGATTTTTCTCTAGCCAAATAAGTTGGATTTAACACCCATTCATTGTTGACTCTGCCTACTCTAACAGCCGATACCGGTCCTTGCCAAGGCACGCTAGAAATATGCAAAGCAATTGATGCGGCTAATAATGAAGGTACATCAGGATCATTTTCATTATCAACTGACAATACCGTCAATACCACCTGTACATCTTTTCTTTCTGTTTCACTAAACAAAGGTCTGATTGAACGATCAATCAAACGAGCTGTTAAAATAGCTTCATCTGAAGCTCTGCCTTCACGTTTAATAAAACGTGAACCTTTAATTTTCCCAGCCGCATACATCTTTTCCTCATAATCAACCATTAAAGGAAAATAATCTACACCTTCACGTGGTTGGGCGCCACGAACGACAGTAGCCAAAACTACTGTATCACCGTACCTAACGGTACAAGAACCATGAGCTTGACCAGCCAATTTACCGACTTCAACGCGTAAATTGCGACCTGCCCATTCAGTATCAAAATGTTGATACATAAAATATGCCTTTCTACATGGCAAAATCAATAAATTTTAGGCTAACCAATGAGTTATTTGAACTATTCTGAAAAACAAATTTCCAAAATACTTCAAATAACCTCTCTACCTAAAACCTAAAAATTTTGTCTTATTAATATTCTTAAATTATTTATTCTTTCTCGGAATAAGATATTTCTTATTCTGAGAGGAAATATCAAAAAAATTATCAGCTCTTTCAATCAATCTTTGTGATGAACTCTTACCAAAGGCCACCACTTCTACTTGCACACCCTGATTCTGTAAATATTCTATCAATGGTTCATAGTCGCCATCTCCGGTTACTAAAACTATCACATCTACCCGCGGAGACAATTTAACAGCATCAATAGTCAATCCCACATCCCAATCACCCTTTTTCATACCACCGGGAAAAACCTGCAAATCTTTTACCTTGATGGCAAAACCTTGTTTATCCAAAGCTTCAAAAAAACCTTTTTCTTCGGGACTATATGACTGAATAACATAAGCAATCGCTCTGACCAACTTACGATCAGCCACAGCTACTTTTAGTATTTCTTGAAAATTCACTCGACTGTTATATAAACTCTTGGCCGAGTGATACATGTTAGCCACATCAACCAGTACTGCTACTCTTTGCTCTTTACTTCTCATCATATATTTTTAATATTTTATTCTTCGTCGGCAGTTACTTCTTCCACTTCTTCCTCTTCACTTTCTGATCTAATAAAATCCTCTTCCTCTTCGATAGTGGTAAGTGGAGTCATTTTAATACCTAGTTTTTTACACAATTTATTAAAACTGTCTTGATTTTCTTTTTCTAAATATCTAAGCAATCTTTTTCTTTGAATAACTTTTTTAATCAAACCCCGACGAGAAGAGTGATCTTTTTTATGTTTTTTTAAATGTTTAGTTAAATCTTCAATTTCTGCTGTCAAAATAGCGATTTGTACTTCGCTAGAACCAGTATCACTTTTGTGAGTACGATATTTCTTTATAATTTCCTCTTTTATCTTTTTATCTAACATATAAATCCTTTCGCGATTTTCATAGTAATAGGCCAGCGAGCCATAAAACCAAGAAAACCGTAAATTATTAATTAATACGCCTTATGAATAAATCATAAAGCAGGCTTACTCTAACATAATTATCTTATTTTGGCAAGCATGAAGATAATTACTAATTTTCTTATTCCTAATTTTAATTCTATATTCTAAATTCTAAATAATTTGCTTAAATTTTTTTGGTGTCGTAAAATAGATATAAATATGTCAAAAGATACTTCTGTCAAAAAGTTAGAAAGTTTTGGATCTTTAGGTCGTTGGGCCAATGATTTTTTAAATTATCTGGAAATTGAAAAAGGTAGATCGTTGCGTACAGTACGTAATTACAGTTTTTATTTACTAAGATTTTTTCTTTGGCTGGATAAAAAAAATTTAAAACCGGCTGACGTATCATTACCCAAAGTTAAAAACTTTCGTTTATGGCTCAACCGACAAACAGACAAACAAGGCAAGGCTCTTAAAAAGTCCACCCAAAATTACCATCTTATTGCCCTGCGTTCGTTCTTAAAATATTTAGCTAAACAAGACGTGAAAACTTTGGCTCCGGAAAAAATTGAACTAGCCAAACAACCAGAAAGAGAAGTTGATTTTTTAGAAGATGATGATTTAGAAAGATTACTCAAAGCACCTAAACAAAGTACCCAACGAGAAATTATCCAACTACGTGACCAAGCAATTTTGGAACTACTTTTTTCAACAGGACTACGTGTCTCAGAGCTAACTTCCCTAACCCGCGAACAAGTAAATTTAAAAAAAGATGAGTTTACGGTAACTGGCAAAGGTGGAAAAAATCGTTTAGTATTTTTGTCAGACAATGCCAAAGCTGCTCTGCGTATTTATTTAGATAAAAGACAAGATGTTGATCCGTCGCTTTTTGTTGGTCATGATAGAGCAAAAACCAAAAGGTTAAAAAAAGATGACAGAGTTGTCCACGCTCTAACCCCAAGAAGTGTCGAACGCTTAATTAAGCACTATAGTAAATTAGCTGGTATAACAAAAAAAGTAACCCCGCACACAATGCGCCATTCTTTTGCTACCGATCTGTTACAAAATGGGGCTGATATTAGATCGGTCCAGGCCATGCTCGGACACGCTTCTATCACCACTACTCAAATTTATACGCACGTTACTAACCGCCAACTAAAAGAAATTCATAAAAATTTCCATCATAGAAAAAAACCTTAATTCCTAATTCTTAATTCCTAATTCTGATTCCTTATTGACCTTTCTTCAATTATCATATATTTTTATAAAGTTTAGCCCCTGTAGTTCAACGGATAGAACACCAGCCTTCTAAGCTGGATATAGAGGTTCGATTCCTCTCGGGGGTACCATATAGTTAGAATTACGAATTAGGAATTAAGAATTAAGGTGTAAGATTATAAAATTCATGCATCTACCCAATGACTTTTTAAATCCTGGTACAGCTTCAGCACTGATGGGAGCCGCCGCCGGTGCTTTCGCCTTGGCAGTAGCCAAAGTCAAATTGAGCGTTACTAAAAAAATAAAAATATTAAATGGTCAACTGGCCACTGAACCACAAACTAGCGCTAATGAAAGCATTAGGTTAACCAATCAAGGTAAAGAAAAAATATATGCTATGGCTTCATTAGCATCATTAATTTTTGCCTTACAAATGGTCAATTTCCCTATCAGTGGTGGTACTAGTGGACATTTTATTGGAGGAACGCTGGCTTTTTTTGTTCTTGGCCCTTGGCCTGCAGTTACTATCATGACTTTAGTAATTGCTATCCAAGCTTTATTTTTTGCTGACGGTGGACTAATGGCCATGGGCGCCAATATTTTTAATATGAGTATTCTGACAATTTTGACTGCTTACTCTATTAATTTAATTATAAAAAATAAAAAATATTTATATTTAAAAATTTTTATTAGTGCAACTATTTCAGTACTAGTGGCTGCTTTGGGAACATCTTTAGTAATGATTATTTCTCAAACAACAAAATTTTCTGAAATTGTGCCGATCATGTTAAAATATCACACTCTGATTGGTTTAGGTGAAGGCCTGATTACACTGGCAATAATATTTTTACTAATAAAAAATAAATATCAATTGTGGATTAGAGAAAATGAAAAATAAATGGATACCAATTTTTATTATTGCCTTAATAATCGCCGGAGGAATATCGCTACTTACTTCAGCTAGTCCTGACGGCTTAGAATCAAGTACCAAGTATGCTGGCCTACGCTGGCCAGAAGCAGATTTCACTTCTCTAATGCCTGGTTATCAAATTTTGAAAATAGAAAATGAATTGTTATCAACTTCACTAGCTGGTATCATCGGTACAATAATTATATTTTTACTAGTTTTACTAATTGGTAAAATCACAAACAAAAAGACAAAACAAAAAGACTTTCCTCTTACTTGATACTTACAACTTTATATTTTATACTAACCTATCATGGTGGCTATAGTTTAACGGTAGAACAGCGGGTTGTGGTCCCGCTGGCGAGGGTTCAACTCCCTCTAGCCACCCCATTTTACATATTTTTACATAAGAAAAAACCGCTCCGAGATGGGGCGGTTTAAGTTTAGTTATTTTTTAAATAATCAAAATATCTTCTACAGAATTCTTCAATATCATCAATATGTATTTTCATTTCGTGGTAATCATCAGATTTACCTTTAATTCTTAATCCTTCTCCTAAATTTGGATATTCTCCGAAGGCACCGTCTACATACCTACTGGCATATTGATTCTGTTTGTTTAAAATTTTTATTGCTACACTTTGAAAACGAGTATAACCGTTTTCATCAATTTCAAAAATTATTTCTTTTGTTTGATTATTATTTAATAATATTTTTAATTTTTTTTCTATCATTACTTTTTCCTTTTTATTTTAAAAAACATTAATTTGACATAATATCATATTTTTACGAAAAAGTCAAGATTAACACATTACCATTGACTCCACCCACAATTTTAACTCCTCAATCAAGGGGTTCCAAAATCGCACCTGTTGCCACCCCATTTTATATAATTTTACTGTAGATTTAATAATTTAATAATTACACTAAAATAACAAACTTTAAATAAAAAAGAGGGTAATGACTTTAAGTCATACCCTCAAATATTCTAACGAGGTTCTGTATCAATCCATATGCCGTAAATTTGACTAGATGTAATATAAGCTGTCTGCTGTTTTTCAATAGACCAGCCGGTCACTTTTAAATCAGGATTTAACTTTTCAAATAATTGCAGTAAAGAAAGAATTTTTTGTGGATATTCATCTGGTCGCCCATTTACAAAGATTGGTATGAAGTGATGATTACCTACTGTAATAACATTATTACGAAAAAACTTATAATTATTATCTAAATCTTCAGAAAGATAATTACTAAAAGCATTAGCCGAAACAACTTCTTCTTTTTCAGGATTACTACAACCAATAAGTAAAAATGTTAGCACAAACAAATAAACGAACGGTTTCATTTTTTTTCTCCTATTATTTTATAGATTGTTAATTATTACGAAACATTAAATAATAGCACATTTTTGGGAAAAAGTCAATATTAACACGTCACAATTGACTCAACCCACAACTTTAACTCCTCAATCAAGGGGTTCCAAAATCTCACCTGGTGGGACCCCATTCAGTCCGATTTATAACATAAAAACCGCTCCGATGATGGGCGGTTTTAATAATATATTGTATAATTTAAATATTAAATTAATTATTTTTAATATAATTATTAATATTTTTATTCAAAAATTAAATCAACTTTCTATAAAAGATACTGGAATAGCGGGGGGTAAGGGAGCATCCCTTGGAGAAATGATTCAATCAAAATTTCCTATTCCAGATGGTTTTGTAATTCTTTCAAATTATTTTGATAAATTCATGGAAGAAAATAACTTAAATGATGTAAAAATTGCTCTCGGCATATTTATCGGTCAGCTCATTTTGAACACGCTCTGGTCAATCATCTTTTTCAGTTTACATTCTCCGGCCGGGGCTTTTATTGAACTCATTGTTCTCTGGCTTGCCATTCTTGCCACAATCATTTCTTTTGCAAAAATCTCCCGGCCAGCCGCTTGGTTTCTTTTACCATACATTCTTTGGGTCAGCTTTGATGGTTATCTCAATTTCAATATCTGGCAACTCAATAAGGCAACCGGTTCCGGACAGGTCGCTTGCACGCAGGAAGCCAAACTTTGCCCAGACGGCTCATACGTCGGTCGAACGGGACCTAACTGCGAATTTGCCCAGTGTCCGTGAGAAAATAACGATCTTTGGAAAACCACGACGGACAGCAAAACGGGTATCACATTTAAGTATCCGGAAACTTTGCTCACCACTTACATCCACACGCAAGACTGGCCACCACAGATTCAGGTGTTAAACCAGCCGTTTACCTGTACCGAAGCCGGATCGGAAACCGCCCGGGCCGGGATTACCATGAAGCGCATGGTTGATGACAGGACCTATTGCGTAACTAAAGAAAGCGAAGGCGCGGCCGGCAGTATCTATACTAACTATGCCTATGCTTTTCCGATGGACGGCAAGACAAGCGTTTTCACATTTAGCTTACGATCTGTGCAATGTTTCAATTACGACGATTCGCAAAAGACTGCTTGTGAGAACGAACGGTCAGCATTCGATCTCGATAGCACGGTTGATCGGATAGCAAGAAGCATAAAATAACAGCAATGAAAAAAACGAAATCCGCAATTTAATAATTATGAAAAAACCTACCATCTTTACCATTGGTCACTCCACACATCCGATCGAGGAGTTTGTTGAGATACTTAAGACTCATGGTATCAAAGAAGTGGCCGATGTCCGCACGATTCCGAAGTCGCGCCACAATCCGCAATTTAACGAAGATGACTTGAAACAATCTTTGCAAAAGGCGCACATCCGATACAAACATTTGAAAAAACTCGGGGGACTACGCCACACGACAAAAGATTCTATAAACCTCGGCTGGCACAATACTTCGTTTAGAGGATTTGCCGATTATATGTCGAGCGAGGAGTTTGAGGAAGGACTTCAGGCGCTTATCAAGATTGCAAGCGTTAGAAACACCGCGATTATGTGCGCTGAAGCCGTGCCGTGGCGATGCCATCGTTCGCTCATTGGTGATGCGCTTACCAAAAAAGGCTGGATGGTAGAGGACATCATGAGCCGTACCTCTATTACAAAACATCGGCTAACATCTTTTTTGAAAGTGAGAAAAGGGCAACTCATATATCCCGAACCTAAAAATGATTAAGTATAGACACAAAAAATCAAGAATACTTTTTGTCGGGATTAACCCACACCCCGGGTCATTTAATCGTAGCGTGCCTTTTTCTAATAATAAATTGTTTTGGTATCTCCTATCAGAAGCCGGTCTTATCAAAGAGACGAGAGACGAATTGCGCGATGATAAAACATTAGCGCGTATGTACCGAGAAAAATTCAATGCAGAATACGGGCTTGGACTCGTTAATATCATTGACCGGCCGACGGTAGATATTACAGGAATCAAGAAACACGAAGAATTGCCCGGCCGTAAAAAAATTTCTCGTATTATAAAAGCCGAGATACCGATGGTAGTTTGCTTCATTGGCAAAGTAGCATACGAAAAATATATAGGATCAAAGGATTTCACTTTCGGCTGGCAAGAAAATATAGGCGCATCAAAAGCTTTCGTTATGCATTTTCCTTTACGTGGAGAAGCCGTTATCAGAGTTCGAGAACTACAGGAGATTAAGCGAACTGCATTCACAAAAAGTCGCTAGAGTAATATAATGTATATATGAAACTAACTCTTATTCGCAGAAAAACTGAGGCTCCAAATGTTGAATCGTTTGTTTTCAGTCCCGCAGAACCGCTTGTATGGAAAGCCGGACAATTTCTACATTATGTACTCCATCATGAGCCGACTGACAATCGTGGCTCGGATCGTTGGTTTACCGTAGCATCGGCTCCGTTTGAGAAAGAAGTGATGATTACGACAAGGTTAACAAAAGAAAAAGGGAGCAGTTTTAAGACCGCTCTCGACGGCTTAAAGATAGGCGAATATATCGAAATATCCGACATAGACGGCGATTTTATCGTGGATGACCCGACACAGGAGTATGTCTTCATTGCGGGAGGCATCGGTATCACGCCATTTCATTCTATACTCAAAGAAGCAGACCGCGCAGGGATAAAACTGCACGCGACGTTATTATACGCCAACCGCGATCAGAATATCTCTTATAAGGATGAATTCGAAAAATTTGCACAAAATAATGCCTCACTTGATATTCGCTATATAATCTCTCCGGAGCGAATAGATGAAAATTTGATTAAAAAACTTGTACCGGATTTATCAAAACCCATTTTTTATGTTTCCGGGCCGGAGCCCATGGTGGAAAGTTTGGGCAATACTTTGGAAAAAATAGGCATTGCAAAAGACCATATTAAACAAGATTATTTCCCAGGCTATGCTGGTATGGTATCTTAATTTTATAGTCGCCGAATTTTCCAAAAATATTAAAAGGATCAAATTGTCGTTGACAGTGGTGTATTGCTGTCATATTTGCTTAAGTTAAGCAAATCGTCCCAAGGGTTCAAATTTGTTCAAACCGGTGGTCGAGGGTGCAAGCTGGGTCAAACGTCGATCCTCGGCACAAAGCTCGCCACAAGGGCAAACAGTGGGCGAAAATCGGTTACTTACCGACATTCAGGAAGTCGTAGTTGTAAAACTTGGCAACTTTCTTGATATTATTCATTTTTTCGCGTACTGTAACCATATATTCTTTATCCTCGAGCACTGTTATAAGACCGGACAGTGCCTGACCCCCAAAAAATATCTCTCCTCAGGGGAGGTGTTTTTTATGTATCAAAAATAACCAATTAAAAAACTTGCCCATTACTAGGCAAGTTTCTGATAACTACTTATTTAAGTAGTATCATTTTTTTAGTTTGTACAAATTTATCTGTCTGTAATCGATAGATATAGACTCCACTTACATTTTGATTTCCATAAGTATCTTTTCCATTCCAGGTAGTTTGCTTATAGCCAGCGTCTTGCAGTTCATCAACTAAGGTAATCACTTCCTGTCCAAGCAAATTATAGATTTTGAGAGAAACGTGTTCTGCTGTTGGTAGACTATATTGAATAGTAGTTGAAGGATTAAATGGGTTTGGATAATTTTGTTGCAGGCTATAAGTTGCAACGGTATGAGGAACGTCTTCTACTCCGAGTATTCCTGGAATAAAAGTAAGTGCATTACCTGCTGGATCAACCCCAACAATATCTGTAAATTCAATACTACTGACCTGACCTGTCACCTGCACTTCAACTAAAGTCAGACTACTGGTGGCAGTTACACCTAACTCACCTTGTAATAAACTAATACCAATTGCAAGATATCCATCGCTCGGATTATTATAGTGAAAAAAAACACTCGCATTAGGAAAATATTCTCCGAGAGTAACATTGTGAACTTCCACCTCTGATAATTGATAATGCATTTTGAATGCAATGCCAAACAGATTCTCTGCTTGTGCCATTACCACCACCAAAGCAGTAGTATCAGTCAATTGTTGTAACTCTCCGTACAAGTAGTTATCGCCCTGGACTTTACTTAAAACCATTGGTTTATTTAAAACAGTATGTGTCTTCCCATAGTTAAACCCTACTGGTGGCATATCATTTATTTTAATATTCCCATCTCCAGTCGCATCTACATATACTGATTGTATGTCATTCCACATACTAGCCGGCTCAGGTCGCCATTGGAATGTAGCACTAGTTCGGCTCGGACCAGTTTCATTAAAATGTAAACCAATTTGCAAAATGTCAGCTTCATTGGCTATACCATCATTGTTGAGATCACCTGGCCAAACTACAGCTTCACACAAAGTCACGCTGTGATTGGTATTACTGATTGAAAGCCTGTTGGCATTCGGATCTCGTACATCAATATCACTATTACTAAAAGTAATAGAACGATGATTAAGGTCTGGATTGGTACTGACACTAAAGGTCACTAGATAGACTGTACCTATACCATTAACACCTGACTGAGCGCCGGTTTGGGAAATAGACATATGGACTTTGCCATTTGTCTCCTCTACTTGATAAGTAAATATAACAGTCTCCCCGAGATGATCACCTGGAACAACACTGACCACATCCAAATATTGAGTTGGATAGGTCAAAATCGAACTGGATGAATAGACGTAATTGTTGCCTGAATTAATCTTCACCATCACAGTGAATGTATAACCAGCTAAATAATAATTCTGGTCAGTATCTGCTTTCAGACGATTTAATGACGGATCTTGTGCCTGCACTACGAAAGGTAGGTATAACAAGATGAACATGATAAATAAGTGTTTCATTTAACTTCTCCTTTGTTGTTGGTTAATTGAAATATAACACTGAATTATGGGTTTTTGCCTAATTTTAAAGGAACTTTATTTCACTGAGAAAAATTTATTCTCACATTATCTTACACATCAAGTTATCTACGGTCAAGTAGCTATTAATGTAATTTGATTTTTTAAAAAAATAAAAAAGCCACGCCAATGCCTTGTTATTAATTACTAAACTTTAAAAAAAATTAATCCTCCTGCCAAGTGTCGAGCTGTAAATTATAACTTGTTATTTGACTACGAATTTCTTCATAAATACTTTGTAACTGTGAACTATCAGGAGCATTATAATGTTTACCACCGCTATCATCAGCAATCTGTTGCATTAAACTTTCATTGGTTTCTGTGCCCAAGCTAATCGTATAAATTACCACCCCCAAATTAGCAGCGGTTTGTGGTACCGCTAATCTGGATTCGATTCCCAGTAGCCACCCCATTTTACATATTTTGACATAGAAAAAACCGCCTGAGATTGGACGGTTTTTTATAAAATATTAAAATAAACTAAATTAATCTTCTTGCCAAGAATTAAGTTTCAAATTGTATTTGGTAATCTGATTCATAATCTCATCATAAATACTTTGCAATTGTGAGCTATCCGGTGCGTAAAAATGTTTGCCTCCACTTTGGACGGCAATATTTTCCATTAAATCTCTATTTGTTTGCGAACCTAAACTGATTGTATATATGACAATATTTTCAGCTGCTGCCAATTGCGCTTTCCATAAAGCATAATTTATTGGCCAACTACTAGTATTTCCTGACGTTACCCAACTGGGTGCATCATCATATGATGAACTGGTGTATAGTGGTCGATTAGCCTCTCCATCAGATAATAAAATTATATATCTACTGGAAAATTGTGAATTTAGTAATAAATCTTTGGTAGCCAAATCAATACCATCGCCAATATTTGTAAAACCATCGGCCGACAGAGAATTGATATTGTTTTTTACACTCTGATAATCATTGGTTAAAGAATTATCAAGCGAAGCTGCTGTGCTATATGATACCAATCCCAGATAATTATAATTAGCATCAAGTTTGTCTATCAGAGCTATCGCGGCATTTTTTACATCAGTCATTGGTTGTTCAAGCCAAGTATAATTGTTTGATAGACATAAATTTTTATTTAAACTTCTATTTTCAACACAATACGAATCATCAGCCATACTGCCTGACTTATCATTTACAAAAAATATCTCACTATAATCAGTTGAAACCATTGGTCCAGCTCCTTGATATACCGCTACAACATTTCTTATTTTGTCATTATTTTTTCCATAAGAATTGATGGTGCCGTTGGTAGGTTCAATATCATTGGGAATAATTTTCATATAACAACTACTTGGCCCAACACTTAACTGATGGTTTATATCATAAGGCGGTACATATGAAGCGTTGGTACGTAATTGTAAAAATGCCTCTTGTACACAACCTTCACTGGCATAAAAACTACTGGTAGTCTGATAATAATTGTTACTCATAGCTAAACTTTTCATAATTGAAGTATGCAAAGATAATGCCGCAAACAATCCTAAAAGAGCCACCCCTAAAATTGCCAGTAAAGCCGTAGCACCCTGCTGATTGGCCAATGAATAAATTTTAACTACTTGGTTGTCTGACTGCATAAGTTGCCTTAAAATTATAATGCGTATTATTTTTACTTAGTTCCATATCAACTATCAGTACATTATCTTTGACAATAAAATTACCTTGGGTAATTGTAATTGCGTCATCTGATTCTTTAGTCCAATTTAAAACTGACGGGTTAGGATCAATATCATGAGCATACCACAAGCTTCCATTTTCAAATTTATAAAATTTATACTCATACTCAGTGTCAGCGTTTAATAAATCCTGCGTCACTAATTTTATCTGTTCAGGTGATATTTCTTCAATTTGGGCGGCGTTATGTATGTTGTAACTTAATTTATTACTTAAAAAGATGGTTTGCTGTTGTAAAAACCTTTCGCTAGAAAGCCTATTTTGTACTCGATTAACCTGTAATACAATGTTACCGATAATAATAAAAGCAACACTCACAACGGTTGAGTAAACAAGCATTTCGATTAATGTGAATCCGGATTGTGATTTTATATTTTTCATTTTAATTACTTTTTATCTACTTATATAACTTACCAGTTCTATATTTTCAGAATTACCACTTTGATTCCAAGAAACTATTGATCTGATTTTTACCATATCGGGATCAACTGTGCCCACGTCAGTGATAGTAGCTGAGTTATCACGATATACATGCTCAATATTTAATTTTTTAGTATATAAACCATCTTGAGTAGGGCCGGCTACATATTCCCAACTATCGTCTATGGGGACAATATGATATTCGCCATCGGCTAAACTATAAAATTTTTCCCAATCTTTATTTTTTAACATAAAAGAAATTTCCATACTTTGACTGGCAAGATTGACAGCTTCACTACGATTATTGGCTAACTTATACAATCTCATTGAACTCATCAACAATCCCACTATGGCCATGACCACAAATATAGAACCACCTAAAGCTACCAATAATTCAATCAAACTTACACCTGATTGAGAATTTATTTTATTAAAATTATTATTCATACGATAAACCGTTACTATTCATTTTAAATTGCACTTGTTCTTCGCCCGAATATACACTTAAAGTAAAAGTATTGGTATAAGAAGATTCACCAGTAAGTTTAGCAAATATAATTTTGTGATCAGGTGGGAGTTCACTAAAATAGATATTCCCCGGCAAAGCAAATGAGCTTAAAATATTTCTACAATCAGTCCCTCGAACTAAATAATAATTTTTTTTATTATAATCAAAACAAATACCAGCGCTTTCTCCTGCTTCAGCACTCATAGCTTTGTTTTGTGCGAGCTGTATTGTTTCTCTTACTTCATTGGTACTATTTTGTAGCTGCATGTTTTCCCGCATCGCCGCATAACCAGTGGCACTCAAACTTGCTAAAAAAGTAATCAAACCAACAGATACCATGAGCTCAAGTATAGTAAATCCTTTCACTGAATTTTTTGTATTTAGATAATTCATAAAATTAAATAACTTTGGCAAAATTCCAAATCGGGAATAATACCGCTACGGCAATAGAACCTACTAAACCACCAACTAAGATAATTAAAACTGGCTCGATCATACTTGATAGATTATTGGTGGTGTTGAACACTAAATCTTCATAATGTTGTGCGATTCTTTTAAACATAGAATCAATTTTACCAGATTTTTCTCCTACCACTGTCATACGATTTACCAAAGGAGGATATAAATTCGGATAAGACCGTAAACAATCTGATAATGATTTACCTTGTTGTACCTTGGTGACTGCCTCGGCTAATGATTGTTGATATAAAACATTGTTCATAATACCACTAGCAGCCGTTAAAGCTTGATCAATTGAAATACCACTTTGGATTAAATCAGATAAATTTCTGGTAAAACGAGAAATATTAATATATTTAACTATTTTTCCAAATATCGGTAATTTCAATACCACCCCATCAAAAAACTTATGACCACGGGTGGTTTTTAATATTTGTAAAAAAATTAAAATACTAAATATCAAACCTACTAACATATACAAACCGTTGTGCACCACAAAATTACTAATACCAATCAGTGCTCTGGTAAATAGAGGTAAAATTATTCCTTCTTCAGCATATATTTTTGCTATTTCCGGAATAATAAAAAGTAACACACCAATTACTATCATAATCATCACCACCACAGTTGTAACCGGATATATTAAAGCATTACGAATACGTGTATGTAGACGATATTCGTCTTCTTGTTGATGTAAAAGGTAGTTTAAAACTTCAGACAAACGACCACTGGTTTCACCAACCTCCAACATTTTTATATAAAGTTTATTGAAGATTTTGGGATGAGCTCCAAGACTTGAGGAAAAAGATTGACCATTTTCTAAATGTAAATAAATATCCTGTAAAGCTGCTTTTAAATATTTATTATCTGTTTCTTCCCTGGCAATACTAATTGATTCATTTAGAGGAATGCCAGCTTCAAACATAGTAACAAAATGGCGAGTTAAAAAAATCTTTTCTACTGTACTGACTTTATTAATTTGAGTAAATAAAAAATCAAATCTTTTTTTATTTTTTTCCGCTGGCTTTGTAATATTATTTCTTTCGACTGGTGATTTTATTTGATTGTTCACAAAGTTAACTTTTATAGCTAACTCTGAAGTTGTTTTAAAATATGTCATATATTTATTGATTAATTACTCTTATTAACTCATTCAAAGTAGTCATACCAGCAGCAATTTCATCAACACCATTTTGCATCAGATTTTTCATACCTTGCTGTCTGGCAGTAGCTTCAATTTTGGCAGTAGATAGGCGATTTTGAATCATTTCTCTGATAGTATCGTTGATAGTTAATACCTCAAAGATTCCCACTCTACCTTTGTAACCACTTTGAAAACATTCAGAACAACCCTGGCCTTTTCGTAAATTTAAATTATTGGTATCAAGAGTTAAACCATGTTTTTCAGAAAAACTAATAAGCTGCTCTACGCCTTCAATATCAGGGACGCTACAAGCATTACAATTTTTTCTTACTAAACGTTGAGCGATAATTAAATTTAGTGTACTAGTAAGCATAAATGGTTCAATGCCCATTTCTAAAAGTCTCGGAATAGCAGTCGCGGCATTATTGGTGTGCAAACTAGATAATACCAAATGACCCGTCATAGCCGCATTAACTCCTAAAGCAGCTGTTTCTTTGTCGCGAATTTCACCAACCATAATCACATTTGGATCTTGGCGTAAAATAGTACGCAAGCCTTCAGCAAAATTTAAACCAACAACTGGATTTATTTGAATTTGATTAACACCATTGATACCATACTCTATCGGATCTTCAATGGTTGTAATATTTAATTTTTGATTATTTAATAATTTTATTAAAGTATAAAGAGTAGTGGTTTTACCCGAACTAGTCGGACCAGTTACCAAAATAAGACCATAAGATTTTTTTAAATTGGCCAATATTTTTAATTGTTCTTGTTCATTTAAACCAATATCAGGTAAACTATATTGATCGTTTTTATCTTCGAGTAAACGCATGACTATTTTACTGCCGTGGAGTATTGGTACTATGGAAACACGAACATCAATCGTCTTGCCCAAATATTTATAATGGAATCTACCATCTTGAGGAGCCCGTTGTTCATCAATACGTAAGTTGGACATAATTCTAATTCTGGTTTGAATGGCGCCGTGTAAAATATGTGGTAAATGTAAAATTTCCTGCAATAAACCGTCTACCCTAAAACGAATAAGTGTTTCGGCTGCTTGCGGTTCAATATGTATGTCAGACGAATTTTGAGTAATGGCAAAATTAATAATATTATCCAAAATTTTAATAATAGGAGAATTCTCAATATTTTTGTCTAAAGTATCGTGATTATTGACAGCTTGTCTAACATAATTATCTATTACTTGATAAAAATCAGGCGCTGCCACCTTACGATATTGGGTATTATATTCAGTATCTATATAAGATGCCTCTTTAAAACTGATATTATCTGTAAAATTAGTCATATTATTGTAATTTTTTTAGTTAAACATATAAAGATAGCATATTTTTCGAAAAAAGTCAATGCTAACTAGTCAATAAGGAATTATTCTAAAAACTACTTATTACTTTGATTCAAATCACAATAATATACTAAAGGGACAAATATCTTCCTATCACTACAGGAGATAGGAAGCTTTACATAATTTTATGCAATTTAAATAAAAAAAATGAAATACTTGATATTTAATTTAAATAAAAAAACACCCAAATAATGGGTGTTTTTTAGAGTTGAATAAAGTTAGGCTTTTTTTACCTGCACTGCAGCTGGGCCTTTAGGACTTTGATTTACTTCAAAAGTAACAGTATCACCTTCTCTTAAATCATTGAAACTTACTCCAACAAGTTCATTGGCGTGAAAAAACAAATCTTTGTTTTCGCCATCTTGACTGATAAAACCTTGCCTATTCCAAGGTAAATGACGATAAGCGTTCTCTACAAATGAAATAAACGGATATTTAATGATTTCAAAATAAGGTGAATAATCAAAATCGCGTGGCGTAAATAAACGTGGATTACGCACATAGAGTTCTACGCCGCTTTCTTCGTGTTGTTTAACAACCGGTAGAATAGGAAAATCGATACTGGAGAATGCTTCGGCAATCATGGTTGAACAAACGGTTTTGGTCGATTGTCCAGCATGTTGTATAAATAAACTAGAACGCCAACGGCGTGGCAAAATTGACCAAGGCACTAAAAAGCGCGCTAAATCAAAAATTTGTCGCATATCGTAATCAGTTCCTAATTTATTGATGGCAAAGGCAATCACTTGTTGTGCATCTTGACGTGATAAACCTCGTGGCCTGCAAATACGGATATGATCACTTTTGTAATTTTCTAACGGGCTGACAATCGTGCCTTTCCCTAAATAGCCTTCAATAACCAGTTGGACATTCGGATCGCCATTAAATTTTTGCTCGAGCTCTTTGCGTAAAGCAACATTATCGACATCATGTAATCGTCCGATATAAATGCAAGCATGTGACCAGGAACTTTGGGTTATTTGCTTAATTACTTCACTAATACGGCTGCGCCCTTCGATGAGTAAGACGTCACAAGGACGTAATTCATAGCGAATGCGTTCAAAGTCACATAAAGGGACTTCATTGTTTACTCGTTCTTCGGTCAACCATTGCACAATACTTTGGGTTAACTTGCGAAACATAACTCGTGAGTTCCTATTGCTAGACAAAGTGCTGTTTGTATTAAGTGTAGTTCAAGCGATTAATGTATGTCGACCAAATTACTATATAAGAGTTCAGCAGCTTATCTATAGAGGCTATCTTTAAGCAGACCAGCTTCGTATAATCGCGCCATGGAAAATGCTCAACAACGACCTTGGTATGGTGCTTCTTGGAAAGTGGCAGGTTTTGCTTGCTATGCCGGGCTGAATGCAATTGCGCGCTATCTCACAGGCGGTGCAAATACACAGCTTGAGAGTCATTTACCTGTACCGGTGATTATTTTTTGCCAAGATCTCATTGCCTTATGCATCTTATTGCCGTGGATTGTGCATCGCGCAAAAATAAGGCTTATCCCTCATCATTTTGGATTGCATCTATTTCGTGTGGTCATGTCGGCAGCAGCCATTATTGCTTGGTATTTTACCATCCAGTTTATGCCCTTAGCGCAAGCAGTTGCCCTCAGCGTAATAGGCCCTATGTTAGGTGTGATGGGCGCGCGCTGGTTCTTACAAGAAAAATTTGGTTGGGTGCGAGCGGGGATCATTTTGGCTAGCTTGACGGGGGCGTGTCTTTTGGTGCATCCCGGTTCAGCTTTGATTAGCAATCAGTCAAATCAAATAGGGTTGCTAAGTCTATTATGTGCCACTTCTTTTTTTGCGATTGCCAAACTGGCTACCCGCAAATTAGCGACGTTAGGCGAATCAGCGCAGTCTTTGACAAGCTATTTATTTATTTTTATTGTGCCGGTTTCATTTATTCCTGCCATATTGAATTGGGTGACACCGCTTGCAATGCATTGGCCTTGGTTGCTATTAGCGGGAGCTTTAACCGCATTAGCAATTTATTGTGTGAGTAATGCGTTGGTGCATGCCGAAGTGAGCTTTTTAGCACCATTTGATATTTGCCAATTTATGATGAATGCGTTGATTGGCTATATCGCTTTCATGGAATTACCTGCGCCATGGGCCATTTGGTTTATACTAGCCCTACTCGGTTTTTCACTCACCGCTTTGCGTCGTAAGCGCAAAGCGCTAAGGTGAAGGGGTCGCCTTTATCTCGTTATGTGATCCTACACTCAGGCTATCATCCGCTTGTGATTCTGGTGTATGAAGTGTTGCTTTGACTGAAGGCCACAGTTTTAATAATGTTTTGGGGTAGAAAGTGTTATGGATATGCTCCTTAATAATCTCATCGGTTACCTGAAAAGGAACAGGATAATGCTCTGCTTGCTTTTTCGCATAAAGCCCGGCAAGACTGTTAAAGAAATCGTCCAATTGTTTTGAGTTCATGGTTAAAGAACTAAAACGGCATTCGGCACAGACTTTCAACACGGCAGTGCTAAAGTTTAAGGTACTTTTTTTGGCTAAAGCATGGGCTCGTCTAGCAAAGTTATGATTCTCTAGGAATAACCCATGAAAGAGATCGGGGCTTTTTTTAGCGCTATCATAAAGAGCCTGTAATGCTTGCAACCAATCAAGCACTTCTTCTGCGTTAGAGCTGTCACGATGAGCATAAGGAATATAGAGCTCTCGTACATAAGTTAATAAATCTGATCCTACCTTGGCATGTAAAGCGATTAGTGAACGTTTGATTTCGCGTGGCACAGCGTCAACGTTGGCCCATTCTTGTGAATTAGTCGGTTGTGCACATGGGTATTCAACGGGAATGGCTTCGACAAAATCATTAATATTATATTGATCGCGTCCTGAAACAGTACCTGTGATGGGTTCTTTTGTCGGAAGTTGTTGCCAAATAAAATCTTGATGTAGTCGATTGCGAAATAATTTTGATACTTTAGATAATTGTCCTAATGCATTTTTATTTAAGCCATTTTGCTTTAACCCATTCAATAGGATATCGAGTAATCCATTCTGAGAGATTTTATTGTCTGTCATATTTTGTCCTCCAGCATAAGTGCTGCTGATTCAGTATCGGTTTGCAACAGTGGATCAAGATCGACTTTCTCGATTTGTTGGAAACGTTTGGTAATTTTTTGCGATGAAATATGCACTTGTTCAGCATCTTCATTTGCTTGACGCAAATGCTGTGATAAATGATTCATGCGTTTATCGAAGCGGGTAAAATCTTGAGCCAGTAAGCGCAAATGTTCTTGAATGACATGAACTTGCTGACGGGTGGCAGAGTCTTTAAGTACGCTGCTAGCCGTCGTTAAAATCGCCATCATCGTTGAAGGGGAGGCTAACCAAACCCGCATTTGCCAAGCATATTCCACTAAATCAGCGTGATAAGTATGAATTTCGGCAAAAATGGCTTCTGCCGGAATAAACATGATCGCACCATCACAGGTTTCGCCTGGAATA